>Ga0208158_1000006_pt1 | contig 250653 bp, 226 predicted proteins | sample 8_EtaG_FD_184081 | JGI IMG/M metagenome (GOLD analysis project Ga0208158, IMG submission 184081) | Marine viral communities from the Subarctic Pacific Ocean - 8_ETSP_OMZ_AT15162 metaG (SPAdes) (version 2) | ecosystem: Environmental > Aquatic > Marine > Oceanic | place: Pacific Ocean...
CTTCACTGACATGCCCCCGGCCATGGATAAAAGCGGGGGACAGTAGCTGGTTCTGTGACCTGACGGCCACTCGGAGGTGGGTCAAAATTAATGGCCAGTAGTGGGTCACTTTAATTGGCCACTAACAGGTGTAGCGCCGGCCCAGATCGCCCCCCACGTGGTCAAGCGTGTCGGCCTTACCCGGGCCCTGCAGTTAGCGCTCACTGGTGAGCGCTTCGATGGCGAGAAAGCGGTGGAGTACGGCATTGCACAATACCTGAGCGACGACGATCAGGTAGAGGAAACACTGGAATCCGTGGTGGCCCAAGTGCTCAAAGGTGCTCCCCGGGCCAGTGCCGTAACCAAAGAGATCATGCGAAAAGTCGGAACCCTGTCGGAAGAGGAAATGGTGCGGTTTTCCGCAGAACGCTTCGCCGAACTGAATCGGGGTGACGAAGGACGTGAAGGGCAAGCAGCCTTCGCTGAGAAGCGCTTACCCAACTGGCAGGTAACCAATCATGACTGATCAGAGTAAAAACAAGCCAGGGCGCCGGATTCGTATCGGCGGTGGCTCGGGTTTTTGGGGAGATTCCCAGGAGGCGCCCCGGCAGTTAGTAATGCACGGCGATGTCGACTACCTGGTGTTCGACTATCTGGCCGAAGTCACCATGTCCATTCTGGTGCGCGCCAAACAGAAATCGCCCGATGCGGGTTATGCCCGCGATTTTGTCGATCTGGTGATGAAGCCGCTGATTCACGAGATCAAGGCGCGCAAGATCCGGGTAGTGGTCAATGCGGGTGGTGTCAACGTGGCCGCCTGCGCTGCCGCTCTCGCCAAAGTGGCGGAAGAGGCCGGGGTCACTCTCAATATCGGCACCGTCGATGGCGATAACCTGATTGGCCAGGTCCATGAGCTTGGTGACGGCAACATCACAGAAATGTTTACCGGCGCGCCGTTGCCGGACAAGCTGATCAGTGCCAACGCCTATCTGGGAGCCTTCCCTATCGCCGCCGCCCTGGATGCGGGCGCTGAGGTCGTCATCACCGGGCGGTGCGTTGACAGCGCCGTTACCCTCGGGCCACTGATCCATGAGTTCGGCTGGACCGAAGAAGATTACGACAAGCTGGCTTGTGGCACTCTCGCCGGGCATATCCTGGAATGTGGAGCGCAGGCCACCGGTGGTAATTTCACCGATTGGCAGGACGTGGCTGATGGCTGGGACGACATGGGCTACCCGATTGCCGAGTGTCAGGCTGATGGCCGTTTCATCATCACCAAGCCGGAGAATACCGGTGGGCTGGTGTCCCGGTTGACGGTCGGTGAGCAGATTCTTTATGAAATCGGTGATCCCGAAGCCTATGTGATGCCCGATGTGGTTTGTGATTTTTCTCAGGTAACGCTAACCGAAGCGGGCACGGATCGGTTAGAAGTGGCTAACGCTAAAGGGCTGCCCCCAACTGACAGCTATAAGGTTTCATCCACCTGGGCCGATGGCTACCGAGCGACGGCTTCGACCGTTATTACCGGGTTTGACGCCGTCGCTAAAGGTCGTGCCTTTGCAGAAGCGCTGTTGCGACGCACCACACGGCTTTTCCGCGAGCGAGGTTTTGACGATTACCGTGATACCGCCATTCATCTGATTGGCGCCGAAACGCTGTGGGGCAGCCAGGCCACTGACATTGCCGCCCAAACCCGTGAACTGACTGTGCGCATTGATGTTCGCCACAACAGTCGCGAGGCTCTGGAATTGTTTTCCAAGGAAACCTCGGGCGTGGCTTTGGCAATGACGACCGGTCGTTGCAGTGCCGGGGCCGCCGGCCGCCCCAAAGTAACACCGGTGATTGCGCAGTTTGCGTTTCTGGTTGGCAAAAATCAGGTTCATCCCTCAGTTACCGTGAATGGCCGGAATATCGAGCTGCCAGCCGCCCACATTCCAAAATCTACCGGAAGCGAAACGGCGACAAACACCCGCACCATGGACACCGGACGCGATGAAACCGCGAAAGACCTTGTGGAGGTGCCGTTGATCGAGCTTGCCGTCGCCCGTAGTGGCGACAAGGGCGACAACGCCAACATCGGGGTGCTGGCCAGAAACGATGAGGCAGTGCCCTGGATTCTTCGCTCGGTAACCGCTGAACGGGTGGGCCAATGGTTCGCTCATACCTTGCAAGGTGAGGTAGTGCGTTACGAGGTGCCTGGGTTTCAGGCCCTGAACTTCGTACTCACCCGCTGCCTGGGTGGCGGTGGGACCTCTTCACTGCATCTCGACAACCTTGCGAAAACCTATGCACAGCAGCTGCTGGCAATGCCGGTCCTTGTACCTGCAGCTCTTGCCGCCCGCCTGAAAACAAAAAAGCATCTGCGCGGAGAATAATCATGACTTTTAATACCGTTTTTATCGCCAACCGGGGCGAAATCGCCATAAGAATAGCCCGTACCGCTAAAGAAATGGGCTTGCGATCGGTTTCTGTGTTTACCGAAGCTGATCGCAGTGCGCCCCATGTGTTGGCAACAGATACGTCGGTCTACCTGCCAGAGATTGAAGGCCGGGGTGAGCCCTACCTGGATGGGGAGCGACTCATAGAAGTGGCTCTTGCTTCAGGTGCCCAGGCTGTTCATCCCGGCTATGGCTTTTTGTCAGAGAATGCCGGTTTTGCCCAGGCTTGTGCCGATGCCGGTCTTGTGTTTGTCGGGCCTAGCGCTGAAGCAATCCGGCTGATGGGTGATAAAGCCGATGGCAAGCGTTTGATGCTGGAAGCAGATGTGCCCTGCATTCCCGGCTACAGCGGCAGTGACCAGTCCGACGAGCGTCTGAGCTCCGAGGCAGAAAGTCTTGGTACCCCTTTGTTGATCAAGGCCGTGGCAGGAGGTGGCGGTCGTGGTATCCGTCGCGTTGTCCACCTTTCGGAGTTTGCCGACGCATTGGCTTCTGCTCGCTCGGAGGCTGCCAAAGCCTTTGGCTCTGATGTGATGATACTTGAGCGGGCGCTGGATCGCGTGCGCCATATTGAGGTGCAAGTGTTTGCCGATAAAGCCGGTAACGCAGTGCATTTGTTTGAGCGTGACTGCTCAAGCCAGCGGCGAAATCAAAAGGTGATTGAAGAAGCGCCGTCCCCCTTTGTCAATGATGATTTGCGCGCTCGTTTGGGCAAATCAGCCGTGCGCGCAGCTCAGGCAATAGGCTACCTCGGTGCGGGTACGGTCGAATTTTTGGTAACCCCGGACGGCGAATTCTTTTTCATTGAAATGAACACCCGTATCCAGGTGGAGCACCCGGTTACCGAAGAAATCACCGGCACGGATCTGGTGGCCTGGCAGTTCCGGGTGGCAGCAGGTGAAAACCTGCCACTTGCCCAGGAGCAAATTCAGTATAGCGGCGCGTCCATTGAGGTGCGGTTGTACGCAGAAGATCCCGCCGCCGGTTTCTTGCCTCAAACAGGGCTGATCAGCAGCTGGGAGCCTCCTCATGGCAGCGGCATTCGGGTGGATCACGCGGTGCTGGTTGGTAGTCAAATAAGCGCCCGTTACGACCCCATGGTTGCCAAAGTGATCGCCACAGGTGCTACCCGTGAACTTGCACGGCAGCGCCTGTGTGCAGCCCTGCGGGATCTGCAGATTTCGGGCTTGGTCACTAACCGGGCTTTTTTGCTTCAGCTCCTTGAACACGAGGATTTCGCCCGCGGTGACATAGATACCGCATTCGTTGACCGGGTCATTGCCGAAGGGTTTCCGCAGCCGTCGGAGCAGCAGAGCCTGATTGCGGCCGCTCTGCATTACCGGCAGCGTTGCCATGCGTGGAACGCCGAGCCTGAGGATTGGTCGAGCCTTGGTACACCGATGCGCCACTTTACGGTTTTGATCAATGACGCGCCGCAGGCCTACCGGGCCACGATCTCAGGCAGTCACTTGCAGATCGCCCCAGGTGGGCCTGGTATCGATGCGGCAACCGCCAGCACCAGTATCCGCTTTATCAGCAGCCAGAGTGGCCGTGAGCTTATCGAGGTGGATGGCCGCACACAAAGTGTCAGCTGGAGCCGGCAAGATGAGGTGCAGTTGGCCGATTTCGGTGAGGTGGTTGTGCGGGTTGGTGACATTGTTATCAATACAGATGGCGCCGCAGGGGAGGTGTCTGGCGAACTGAATGCATCCATGGAAGGGCTGATTATTGCCATCCATGCAAAGGAGGGAGACAGAATAGAAGCCGGGGCGCCCCTGCTGGTTCTTGAAGCCATGAAGATGGAGCACCGGATCTGCGCTCCCATTAGCGGAGTTGTCAGCAAACTCGCCGTTGCCGAGGGTGATCAGGTTTCTCGTCGGGATCGACTCGCAGAGATTACCCCCGAAGAGGAGGTTTAAGTTATGGAGCACTCTCTTGATCCGATGCTGCGGCCTCAATCTGTGGCGATTATTGGCGCGTCGGACGCCATAGAACGCATTGGGGGCCGCCCCATTCATTCCATGAAAAACGGCAACTATCAGGGTCGTATTTACGCGGTTAACCCGAAAAGGGACACCATTCAGGGGTTGCCCGCATACGCCAGCATCGGCGATGTTCCAGAAGTAGTTGATTGCGCGATTATTGCGATACCGGCACAGAGTGTTATTGCGACACTTAAAGACTGTGCCGCACAAGGCGTAAAAAGCGCGGTGATCTTCAGTTCCGGCTTTGCGGAAATGGGCGAGGCGGGTGTGGAAACCGAGGCAGAGATTCGCGCCATTGCGCAACGCAGTGGCATGCGCGTTATCGGCCCCAACTGCCTTGGGGTGTTTAACCTCACTGAAAGCTGGTTCGGAACCTTTGCCAACGCCCCCAGCCTGATTACGTTACCACCGGGGCCTGTTGGCCTGGTCAGCCAGAGTGGTGCCTACGGTTCCCACCTGGTTGTCGCCGCACAACGTCGCGGTGTGGGGGTTAACTATTGGGTGACGACGGGTAACGAGTGTGACGTTGATGTTGCCGAGGTTATCGAATACTACGCCCAGGCCCCGGATGTCCGTGTCATTGTGGCTTATGCCGAGGGTATAAAAAACGCAGGGCGGATATGCCGGGCACTTGCGATGGCGCGAGACGCCCGCAAACCGGTTATTTTTGTCAAAGTCGGCAAAAGCGACGTAGGCTCTCAGGCAGCCGCATCACACACAGCCTCTCTGGCAGGTGCAGATGCGATTTATGATGCCCTGTTCCGGCAGTATGGAGTGTATCGCGCGGAAACAACGGAAGAGATGGTCGATGTGGCCTACGCCTGTCAGTTCGGGCGCTACCCCGCAGCGCGAAAAATCAGCCTGCAGACCATATCGGGTGGTGTGGGTGTCCAGCTGGCGGATGCGGCAGACAAGTATCGCCTGGACGTAGCGCCCTTGCCGGAGAAGACGCAGAAAAAACTCAAGGAGCTTATTCCTTTTGCTGCGGTGCGCAACCCCGTTGACTTTACAGGACAGGCGCTGAACCAGCCCCACTTGATGCAGGCCAATGTCAGCCTGACCATCGATGAAGCGGATTACGATTCCCATATTATCTACGTATCCAGTGTCCCTGGTTCGGCCTATACCCGGGAAAGCTGCCTGGAGATTTTCTCCAACCTGCGCAGGGACTATCCCGACGAAGTCATGATGCTGAGCATGCTGGCCCCCGAGGAAGTAGTGCGTCAGTACGAAGCTTTGGGTTACCCCTGCTTTGAAGACCCCTCGCTGGCAGTTCGTGCCATGGCGGCGCTGACTCATTTTGGTGAGGTGTTCAAAAGAGGACAGCCGCAGTTGCCAGCAGCCCTGCCTGCGGGAGTCATGCCGCCACCCACCACCGACGTTTCGGAATATGAGGCGAAAAAAGTACTTGCCAGTATCGGTATTCCTGTCACCAGAGAAGCGCTCGCCGGTGGTGCAGAAGATGCAGTGCGAATATGGCAGGACATTGGCGGCCCCGTGGTGATGAAAATTGCTTCGCCGGACATTCTGCATAAAACCGAGATAGGTGGGGTGTTGCTGCACATTAACAATAAAGAATCGGTGGCAGAGGCTTACATAACCCTGATTGAGCGGGCGCGCACAGCGAAACCGGACGCACGTATTGACGGGGTTATCGTCGCGGAAATGGTCAGTGGCGGCGTGGAAACTGTGCTGGGCGTTGCACGAGACCCGGTGTTTGGCCCGGTGGTGATGTTCGGATTGGGCGGCGTGTTCGTGGAAGTACTGAAAGACGTGACCTTTCGGCTGGCGCCCTTCGGTGTCGACGAGGCACGGCGGATGATCGATGAAATACAGGGGCGTGCCATGCTGGATGGGGTGCGCGGAGCCGAGCCTGCAGACATTGGCGCGCTGGCCGAGACATTGTCCCGGCTATCGGTATACGCCGATGACAATGCTCAACGGATAGAGAGCATCGATCTCAACCCGTTTTTGGTTATGCCTGACGGCGCGGTGGCCGTAGACGCTTTGATTGTGCCCCGACAAGGCAGAATTGCGTCACATAACAACAATCTGTGATCGACAGGAGCGTATGGGATGTTACAGCAAGCAATCGATTTTCGGGATGTAAGCGACGAACTGTACAAGCTGCTTGAGCCGCTTGAAGAGAGCGACTGGTCGCGCAAGACTCAATTCAAAGACTGGACGGTCAGTGATGTGATTGGCCATTTACACATGTGGAATGTCATGGCTGACCTGTCTCTGAAAGGGGATGAAGCCTTCACTCAGTTTTTAAAAAACTACTGGAGTGCTATTGAAAGTGGCCAGACCCGCATGGCCTTTACCGACGAGTGGATGAATGAGTCCTCTGGCCGTGAGCGATTGCGAATCTGGCGGGAGTATTACGTGGGTACCGCCGAGAGATTTGCGAAAGCGGACCCGAAAGCGAGAGTGCCCTGGGCCGGCCCTAGCATGAGTGTGCGTTCCAGCATTACTGCGCGATTGATGGAAACCTGGGCCCACGGGCAGGCGCTATATGACCTGCTGGGTGTGGACCGTGAAGACACTGACATGATCCGGAATATCGCCGTGTTGGGCGTAAATACCTACGGCTGGACCTTCAAGGTAAGAGGGTTGGAATTACCGGGCGAAGCCCCTTACGTGCGCTTGACCGCGCCATCGGGGGCGGTTTGGGAATGGAATGGCCCCAGTGAAGACAACGTAATCGAAGGCAGTGCCACTGAGTTCTGCCAAGTTGTTTCGCAAACCCGGAATGTACTGGATACCGGCTTAAAGGTAACCGGTACGCCTGCTAAAGAGTGGATGTCCCGCGCTCAGTGCTTCGCAGGTAAACCCAATGACCCACCGCCCGCTGGAACGCGTTTCAAACAAAATGCATCGAAATGAGAGATGTGTAAACACTTTTAACATAACAGATTCGTTCGACGGACAGCCCGGCGAGAACTGGTTTTCTGGGAGAGAAAAACGATGCACGTACTGACAAGCAATATTAATGTGCGCAGCGATGAGTTCCGTACCAATAAAAAAAATGGATTGGACGCATTACAACAGGTGCGTGAGCTTGAGCGTAAAGTCGTTGCACTAAGTGAAAAGCAGCGAGAGCGCTTTGAATCGCTCAACAAGCTGTTGCCCCGGGAGCGAGTCGATCAGCTACTTGATCCCGGCAGCCCCTTTCTTGCCCTGAGCCCATTGGCGGGGCTCGGCATGCATGAAGATGATGGCAAGGAAGAGGTGCTGGGTGGTGGCGTTATCGCCGGAATCGGCCAGGTTTGTGGTACCCGGGTGGCGCTGATTGTTAACGACAGCGCTATCAAGGGAGGCTCCAACTCCTGGGCTGGCGGTGTCAAAGCGCTGCGCATGCAGGAAATCGCTCTGAAGCAGAAATTGCCAGTGATTAATTTGGTCGAAAGTGCTGGCGGTAATCTTCGGCTGACACATATGACCTTTGCGGTTAACGGAGGCCGGCGCTTTGCCAATCAGGCGCGCCTTTCTGCCGCAGGCATTCCCCAGGTTGCAGTCGTGCATGGCAGCTCTACCGCGGGCGGTGCCTATGTTCCCGGAATGTCAGATTACGTCATTGCTGTGCGCAACCAGGCACAGATGTTCCTTGCGGGGCCGCCGTTGTTGAAGATGGCTACCGGCGAGATTGCTACAGCTGAAGAACTGGGTGGCGCTGCTATGCATGCGGAAGTAGCGGGCACTGCAGAATGGGTGGCAGAGAGCGACAGCCATGGCGTAGCCATGGTGCGTGAGCTGGTCAAAAGCATGCGCTGGGACACCGCCTGTGAGGCGAATGAAAGGGAGGAGGTCAAGGCGCCTCTGTACGATCCGGAAGAGTTGCTGGGCGTGGTGCCCACTGATTACCGCACGCCTTACGACGTTCGCGAAGCGGTGGCGCGCATTACAGATGGCTCCGAGTTTCTTGAGTTCAAGCGTGAATTTGACCCTTACACCATTTGTGGCTGGGCACAAATCGACGGCTATAAATGTGCCATTATCGGGAATAACGGCCCCATTACAGCCGCCGGTGCCCTGAAAGCAGCACAGTTTATCCAGCTGTGTGATCAGCGCCAGGCTCCGCTGATCTTTCTGCAGAATATCACCGGATTTATCGTTGGGCGTGAAGCGGAAGAGGGCGGCATTATCAAGCACGGCGCCAAGCTCATTCAGGCGGTCACCAACGCCCGCGTTCCTCGCATCACCATCATGGTTGGCGGCTCCTTTGGCGCTGGTAACTACGCCATGTGCGGCCGTGGTTATGACCCCGACTTTCTATTTACCTGGCCCAATCACCGGATTGGAGTGATGGGCGGTGAGCAGGCGGCAGGCGTGCTGGAAATTGTGGCCCGGGGTAGTGCAGAGCGACGGGGCAAGCCCGTTAACGAAGAGCGCCTTGCAGAGCAACGCCAGGAAATTGTTGACCATTATGCAGAAACCTCATCGGCCTTGTACGCCACGGCCCGGCTCTGGGACGACGGAATTATTGACCCCCGGGATACCCGCAAAGTGCTGGGGCAGTGTCTTGCGGTCGCCGCCGGAGCCAAACACCGGCAACTCAGCCCAAACACTTTTGGAGTGGCGCGCCTGTAAAGCGCGAAACATCGGCTCCCTGCAAATGTAGACGAGAGGATCTGGCGAATGAGTTTCACCCACGAACATCAGGAGTTACAGCGTACCGCCCAACACATCATCGACAAGCACATCAATCCTTATGTTGATGAATGGGAGGCGGCTGAAATTTACCCGGCTCATGACATATTCAAGCGCATGGGGCAGGCGGGCCTGCTGGGTATAGGTAAGCCCGTGGAATACGGCGGCCTCGGGCTGGATTTTTCCTACGAGATGGCCTTCACCGAAACCCTTGGCAGCATTCGCGCGCTCGGTGTGTCTACCTCTATCGGTGTGCAAACCAACATGTGCACACCGGCGCTGGCGCAGTTTGGCAGTGACGCCTTGCGTCGGGACTACCTGGCACCGTCCATCGCCGGTGACTTGGTTGGCTGTATTGGCGTCAGCGAAGAAACCGCCGGTTCCGATGTGGCCAACATCAAAACCTACGCCCGCCGTGATGGTGACGACTACATCATCAATGGCAACAAGATGTGGATCACCAACGGCGTGCAGGCCGACTGGATTTGCCTGCTGGCCAATACCTCGCAAGAGAATGCTCCCCATCGCAACAAGTCTATGATCATCGTCCCCATGGACACCAAGGGTGTGACCGTAACCCGAAAGCTCGACAAACTGGGTTTGCGCTGTTCCGACACAGCGCAGTTGTTCTTTGACGATGTACGAGTGCCGGTAAGCAACCGTATTGGCGAAGAAGGACAGGGCTTTATTAATCAGATGAAGCAGTTTCAGGAAGAACGGATGTGGCTCGCAGCCCGCACGGTTCGCCATCTTGATATGTGCATTTCCGATACCGCCGAATACGCAGCCGAACGCCAGATCTTCGGCGGCAAGGTACTGGACAAGCAGGTTGTTTACCATCGGTTGGCGGAAATGCAGACCGAAATAGAGGCCTTGCGTTCGATACTCTATCGCGCAACAGACGCTTATGTAGGCGGCGAAAATGTCCTGAAACTGGCGTCAATGGCCAAATACCTGACTGGAAAGCTGTGCATGAAGGTCCCGACGGAGTGCCTGCAGTTCTGGGGTGGGCAGGGCTTTATGAACGAGAACTGGATCTCCCGTGCCTACCGTGACACCCGTGTCTCTTCCATCGGTGGCGGGGCCAACGAAGTGATGCTTGAAATCATCGCCAAGGAAATGGGAATCCATCCCGGAAGTCGCAAAGAGCGCTAAGCAGGAGAACCGATATGAAAGCGTTTGAAGGACTGAAGGTGGTGGATTTTACGCAGGTTGTTTCTGGCCCGGTGGCAACGCAAATGCTGTCATTACTGGGTGCCGATGTGATCAAGATTGAACCGCCCGGAAACGGTGATGAAATGCGCCTGCTGCTGACAGATCCTGAAATGGCGGCTCGTTTCCTGTCGCCGGGGTTTCTCACGATTAATATGGCTAAACGTAGCCTGTCACTGGATCTGAAATCCGAGCAAGGTCGTGCGGCGGTGGCAAAGCTGATGGATACGGCGGATGTGGTTGTCGAAAATTTCCGCCCGGGGGTTGCGAAAAGGCTGGGGGTTGATTACGCCACGCTGAAACCACGCAACCCCAACGTTGTGTACTGCTCGATCAGTGGCTATGGCCAGGAAGGTCCCAAAAGCACAGACGGTGCATACGATACCGCCATCCAGGCGGATGCGGGCTTGATGTCGTTAACCGGAACGCCTGAAAGCGGGCCTACACGAACAGGCTTTCTTGCCGTTGATACGTTCACTGGCATGAGCGCCGCGTTTGCCATCAGCTCGGCGCTTTACCGGCGTGAGAAAACCGGTGCCGGTCAGTTTTTGGATGTGTCCATGTACGACAGTGCTCTGGTGCTGGCGGGTACTCAGATGTCCGATTTTATGGTGCGGGGCAATGTTGCACCGCGAACCGGAAACCGCTCGCCTTCAGGACAGCCCACCAACGGCGGTTTTAAAACCGCAGACGGCATGATTCTGCTGGTAGCGCTCACCCGCAATCATCAGGAGAAAGCGTTCCAAGTTCTGGGCATGGAGGCATTGCTGAGCGATCCGCGTTATGCAACTCCCGACGCCCGTTATCAGAATGCCGGCAGTGCACGCACACTTATCGGTGAGCACTTACTGACCCGAACGTCGGATGAATGGATGCAGGCGTTCAAGGCAGTCAACGTGCCTGTGCAAAAGGTGCGAACTCTGGCCGAAGCAGTGGACGATCCGCAGTTGGCACACAGGGGGGTGCGGGTTCGCGCTGAAGGTATAACCGGCCTGGATGAGTCCGTGAGCCTGATCGGCGCTCCTTTTATTGCCAACGAAGATGGCCCCATGACCAAAGCGACGCCACCGGGCAAGGTGGGCGAGCATACCCGGGACATACTGGCCGAGCTGGGGTATTCCCAGGACGAAATCGATCAGATTGTCACTACTGGCTCTAAGTAAAAGGCAAACGAAAATGAATCATAGCGATCAAGCACAACAGCCGGCCATTGAACTTACGTCCGAGGGTGGCGTTGCAGTTTTGAAAATGAACCGACCCAAGCAACGTAATCCGTTTTCGCCAGAATTCTCCGCGGAAATTGAGGCACACCTGAACACGATCCGCGAAGACCAAGGCGTGCGTGTTTTGATACTGACCGGCGGGGACGGCGTGTTCAGTGCCGGTGGTGACCTGAAGGGCATGAAAGAGCGAGCGGAACAGTTGAACGCTGGAACCATCGAGCCACGAGTGTTCCGTGAGCGGGTATACCGCCTGAACGTATGGGTACAGGCGCTCAGAAATCTGGAAATACCCGTTATCGCCGCTGTTGATGGTCCGGCCTACGGCGGTGCTTTTGGGCTTGCCATGTGTGCCGATTTTGTCCTGTGCTCCGAGCGCGCGGAGTTTTGTGCAGCCTTTCCGCGGATTGGAGCAATACCCGATTGTGGCCTGATGTTCACCCTGCCAAGAATGATCGGTATACAGCGCAGCAAAGAGATTATGGCAACGGGCAGAACAATCAGTGCGGATGAAGCGAAACAACTCGGGCTGGCTCTGGAGGTCTATCCTGTTGACCGTCTGATGGCAGAGGCGCACGCCATGGCCTGCCAATTATTGCAAGCCAGTTCGGTGGCTTTTGGTATCACCAAACGGGTGCTCAATCAGGCGTTTGAACTGAACGCAGCGTCCACTCTGGAGATGGAGGCCGCCGGCCAAGCGATCAGCTTTACCACCGATTACCACAAAGACAGCGTACAGCGCTTTATTGAAAAGCGTCCCCTTAAATTCCAGTGGAGTAACAACCAGCAATAACCAGCGATGACAGATATCCAATGACATAAAATGTTCAGGAGAAAACAACAATGAAACAACTGATCAAGTCTTTACTGCTCGGGTTTGTAGCCATCATGGTTACGGTAAGCCAGGCTTCCGCCGCCACTACTTTACGTTATGTTGACGGAAGTCCAGACCGGGGCACCCGTGCCGACGCCATTAAGTTTTTCGCCAAGGAAATGGAGAAGCGCTCCGGGGGCGAGTTGAAGTTCGATCCTCACTGGGGCGGGGCTTTGCTAAAGTGGGATGCCGTTTTGAATGGTGTTGGCGGCGGTACGGCCGACATGGGCTCTGTTATTGCTGCCTATGAACCAAAACCGTTGATGGCGTTGGGTATTGGAGATTTACCCCTGGGGAACAGTGATCCGTGGGTGGGCATGCGTGCCATGTATGACCTGATGACCCATAACAAGCGGATGCAGGCGTCGATGGCCAAGCTAAACCTCGTGTATCTGTCGAACTTTTCTACAGGTCCGGCGCAGTTCGAATGCGCCGGGGACAAGCAAATTCTGACGGTGAAGGATATTGCTGGCACGCGAATTCGCGCAACGTCTACCTACGGCAAGGTTTTGCGTGATCTTGGCGCCAACATCGTTAACACGACTTACGGTGAAATCTATCAGGCACTGGATTCAGGGTTGGTCCAGTGCGCGACCAGCTATTTATACGCGATGCGTTCCTACAAGACGTTTGAAGTAGCTGAAAACGTGACAATAGCTAACTGGGGGCAGATCATGGGTTTTGCCCTGGTGATGAACCTTGATGTCTGGAATGAGTTGCCAGAAAAACAGCAAAAAATATTGACCGAGGCTGGTTCCGACATGATCGACCACTTCTCCAAGCTGCAGATTGCTGAGAGCGAATCCATCATCAAAGGGCTTGAGACGGGTGATATCGGGCGCAAGGTTCCGGTGGCGACGATGGCCGCGGAGGAACGTCAAAAGCTTATCGATGCCACACAAAAATACGTGGACGGATGGATCGAGGATGTGACTGAGCAAGGTATGGATGGTCAGGCGATCTGGGATGAATACACGGCCTTGATCGACAAGTACGAGCAGGAGCGCAAGGAGAAAGGGTACCCCTGGGAGCGCTGATTATAGATCGAGGGTAGCCACTCGGAGGGATAGCCCTCCGAGTGGCTACCCTTGTAAAAACAACGGCATTTAATGTCCGCATTGGAGGAGCTATGTCTGAGGTCGTCACTTACAACCGTGAAGGTGCAATTGGTGTTATTACGATTAACTCGCCACCTGTTAATGCTCTGGGGCACGCCGTCCGCTGCGGCTTGATGGAGGCTTTGGAGCGGGGACTGGCTGATAAAGACACCAAGGTGCTGCTGTTGACCTGTGAAGGACGCACCTTTGTTGCCGGTGCGGACATTCGCGAATTTGGCAAGCCGCCAAAGGAGCCCATTCTGCAAGATATGATCGGTGCTTACGAAAACAGCACCAAGCCAGTTGTGGCGGCCATTCATGGCACCGCTCTGGGCGGCGGGCTGGAGCTGGCACTGGGTTGTCATTACCGGGTTGCGCTGAGCACTGCCAGAGTGGGCCTGCCGGAAGTGAAACTGGGTATTTTGCCGGGCGCAGGTGGAACGCAACGACTGCCACGGCTGATTGGTGCACAAAAAGCATTGGAAATGATTACTACGGGGGATTTTGTACCCGCACCACAGGCATTGGAGCTGGGTATTCTGGATGCGGTAGAGCAGGCAGAGGATATCAAAGCGGTGGGATTGGCCTTTGCCCACCAACTGGTTCTGGAAAACAAACCGGTCCGGCGTGTTTGCGATCTGATGGACAAAGTGAACGCCGATAAAGACAGCGATGTATTTGACCGGTTTCGCGCTGAGCTCGCGAAGAAGAGCCGTGGGTTGTTATCGCCGCTGAAGTGCGTGGATGCAGTCGAGGCTGCTTTTACCCTGCCTTTTGAAGCTGGCTTGAAACGTGAACGTGAGCTGGTTACAGAGTGCATGAACTCGCCCCAGCGCGCGGGTCTGGTGCACGCATTTTTCGCCGAACGCGAGGTCGCCAGGGTTCATGGCTTGCCCAAAGACACCCCGGTCAGGAGTATCGACAGTGTAGGCATTGTTGGTGCGGGAACCATGGGTGGCGGTATTGCCATGAACTTTGCCAACGTGGGCATTCCTGTGTACCTCCTTGAAGTAAAGCAGGAAGCTCTTGATAAAGGGCTGGCGACCATCCGTCGCAACTATGAAAGCTCAGCCAAGCGCGGACGCATCACCACCGATCAGGTTGAAGAGCGCATGGCGCTGATCCGACCGACCTTGACCTACGACGACCTCAGTATCGTTGATATGGTGATCGAAGCCGTGTTCGAGAACATGGAGATCAAAAAACAGATTTTCGCCGAGCTAGATAAAGTCTGTAAGCCCGGCGCCATACTGGCATCCAATACGTCAACTCTGGATGTGGATGAGATTGCGGCGGCCACTAGCCGCCCGGAAGATGTGGTGGGCATGCACTTTTTCAGCCCGGCTAACGTGATGAAGCTGCTGGAAAATGTGCGCGGCAGCAAGACCTCGGATGAGGTAAAGGCCACCGTGATGGCCGTTGCCAAAAAGATTAACAAAGTGGGTGTTCTGGTCGGAAACTGCTACGGCTTTGTCGGTAACCGCATGTTGCTCCGCCGAATTAACGAAGCGGTGCAGCTGGTTAACGAAGGCGCTTCTCCCCAGCAGGTGGATAAGGTGCTGACAGACTTTGGCTACCCCATGGGCCAGTTTGCCATGTCAGATCTGGCGGGTATCGATGTTGGCTACCGCATCCGCGAAGAACGCCGTAAATCCGGACAGGATGTTCCCAGCAGCTGGCTCGACAAGCTGGCGGAAAAAGGACGTTTTGGCCAAAAAACCCTCGCTGGAGTGTACCAGTATGAACAGGGCAGCCGCACCCCGCTGGTGGACCCGGAAGTGGACGCCCTTATTGCTGAGTTCCGGCACGAAGAAGGTATCGCCACCCGCGAAATCTCCGATCAGGAAATCCTCGAACGCTGTCTGTATGTGATGGTGAACGAGGGTGCGAAAATTCTGGAAGAAGGCATTGCCGATCGCTCACTGGACATCGATGTGGTGTGGATCTTCGGCTATGGCTTTCCCGCCTATCACGGCGGACCGATGTTCTGGGCTGATCAGCTGGGCCTCGACAACGTGCTGGCTACTGTGCAGAAGTTCCACCAAACCTTGGGGGGTGAACAGTGGCAGCCTTCGGCGTTGATGGAGCGGCTGGTCACGGAGGGTCGAAAATTCAGCGATTTGTAGCCTCGGATTAACCGAGTTCACAATTGATATGATTACAACAAGAGGATTCTCTCATGGCAGATGCAGTTATCGTTTCCACGGCCCGTACGGGCCTGGCTAAATCGTATCGTGGTTCTTTCAACAACACTCACAGTGTTGATATGGCGGCCCACGTGATCAAACATGCCGTACAGCGCGCCGGTATTGATCCGGGGGTGGTTGAAGATGTCATCCTGGGTGCCGCCTATCACGAAGGGGCACAGGGTAAAAATATGGCGCGGCTTGCCGCTATCCGGGCCGGCTTGCCGGTGACGACAGCGGGTATGTCAATCAACCGTTTCTGCAGTTCTGGTCTGCAGTCCATCGCTCTTGCATCTCAGCGAGTTCTTTCGGAAAAAGTGCCGGCCATGGTAGCAGGTGGTGTTGAGTCGATCAGCCTGGTTATCAACGACAAGCTCAACCAGCATCGTGCAACCAACGAATGGCTGATGAAAAACAAGCCTGAGTTATACATGGCGATGATCGAAACCGCCGATCTGGTGGCCCAGCGCTACGGTGTCAGCCGTGAATCACAGGACGAATATTCCCTGATCAGCCAGCAGCGTGCCGCGGCTGCCCAGCAAAATGGCATATTTGATGACGAAATTGTGCCGATGGAAGCCACCATGCTGGTGAAAGACAAGACAACGGGTGAAGTGAGTGAAAAACAGGTCACGGTGGATCGTGACGAGTGCAACCGCCCCAACACCACCGCGGAAGGGTTGGCCGGGCTGGAGCCGGTGCGTGGCCCCGATCAGTTTATTACCGCGGGTAATGCGAGTCAGTTGTCTGATGGCGCCTCCGTGTGTGTGGTCATGGACAGCCAGTATGCGGAAAAGAACAACGTTGAACCCATCGGCATCTTCCGTGGATTTGCAGTGGCGGGCTGTGAGCCGGACGAAATGGGCATCGGCCCGGTTTTTGCGATTCCGCGACTGCTGGAACGCAACGGCCTCACCATGGACGATATTGATTTGTGGGAACTTAACGAAGCCTTTGCTTCCCAGGTAGTGTATTGCCGTGACCGGCTGGGCATTCCCATGGAAAAGCTGAACGTGAACGGTGGTGCCATCGCCATTGGTCACCCATTCGGTGTTTCGGGCTCACGCCTGACCGGGCATGCGCTCCTGGAGGGCAAACGCCGCGGTGCCAAACTCGTGGTAGTCACCATGTGTATTGGTGGTGGACAGGGAGCAGCGGGCTTGTTCGAGGTGGTATAGCCATTTTTTGCAGGTTTGCCAGACAGAACTGAGGACAGCGATTCGTCCAAACGAATCGCTGTCCTGCGGTTGTTCAGGCGGCAGTGAATAATGGCATTTGCGTGATTACATTCGCGCCATGGCCTTTAACGAGGAAACCATATCTGGCAGCACATCCTCGGAAAAATCCTCTGCCGGCCCGATCGCATTGATCGCAAATGCGACTTTATTGTGTTGGTCGATGACCGGAACACAAAGGCTGATATAGCCATCTGGTGCAGTGTCTGTTTCGATCGCATAGCCGCGCTGGATATCCTCTGCTACCTGCGCGGCCCAATCTTCGTAGGACGCCTTTTTCCGCAGCCATTTGGTTTTTCGGTAGGTTTTACGCTGTTCTTTGTCATCAGTGCTTTCGATACCGGCGATAAGCCGCCCAGCGGCTCCCATGGGCACGTGGAAGCGTGAGCCTATTTTGGCTTGAAGGGCCAGCGGGCGGTCGGGTGCTGCACTGGAAACAATAACGATGGCGTCCGTTCTGACCCGTTGGCTCAGGAAAATACAGACGCCAAAGCGCTCGGCCTCTTCTTGCAGTTGTGTGCTGATGCGGCTGGGCAAATCCTCAGCGCGCCAGTTGACGTTCATCTCCAGAAGCCCGCCAATACATAGTCGATAGCATTTGGTGGCGGGGTTGAACTCGACTACGCCTTCGCTTTGCAGGGTCTTCAGTATGCCGTAAACAGTACCAGGGTAACGGTCCAGCTTGGAAGCCAACTGGGTTACCCCCATAGCGCCGCTCTGGCGTGCAAGTGTGCGCATTATCTCGATGGTCAGTTTTGCTGCACCTACCGGCTTGGGTCCGGTGTGTTCAGTGTTTTTTTCTTCATCTTCTGCCTGTTCATTGGCTGTGTCGGCAGGCGTTGGGTTGCTCATAAATGAATCGCTTTACAGGTCAGTTTTCGGGATTGGATTTAACTTTACATATTTTCTATGGAAAATCAAAATTCTAAATACAATATTTTAACTTTGATTTGGTCTTTCCCGTATGACAATCTCTTCTGAGCGGAGCACGCCCTATTCTGGCAGTGATGCTCTTACTATCACCCTACATATGTGCAACGTCAGATCTGGAGAATAGAACATGGACTTCTCATTAACTGAAGAACAGCAGGCCATTCAGGAGAGTGTCCGCAAAACTGTTGCCTCCTTTGGCGACGATTACTGGCTGGAAAGGGATAGAACCGGAGAGTTCCCCGAAGACTTTTATCAGGCCATGGCACGCAATGGCTGGCTGGGGGTAGCAATGCCGGAGGCATACGGAGGTGCAGATTTGGGTGTTACCGAGGCGGCCATTATGATGATGGAGGTAGCTAACTCCGGTGGGGGTATGACGGCAGCCTCGGCATTGCACATTAATATTTTCGGACCGCACCCGATTGTTGTGTTTGGTACCGAGGAACAAAAACAGCGCTGGTTGCCCCCCTTGATAGAAGGTAAGGAGAAAACCTGCTTTGGCATTACCGAGCCTGATGCAGGGCTGGATACGGGCAGTATCACTACCCGTGCTGAGCGGGTGGGCGACCACTACATTGTCCATGGTAAAAAAGTATGGACGTCGACAGCCCAGCATGCCGACAAGATAATGCTGCTGGCACGCACCACGCCCAGGGAGCAGTGTAAGCGGTCAACGGACGGCTTGTCGTTGTTTTATACCGATCTCAACCGTGAGTATGTCGACGTCGTCGAAATTGAGAAAATGGGGCGCAAGGCGGTGGACTCCAATGAGACCTTTATTGACGGTCTGCCGGTTCCCAAAGAGGACCTGGTCGGCGAAGAAGGCAAAGGCTTCCGTTATCTTTTGCACAGCCTCAATCCTGAGCGCGTTCTGATTGCGGCTGAGGCTATTGGAATAGGTCGTAATGCGCTCGACCGAAAACAACACGGTCGTCGGGACCGTGTTGTTTTCGGTCGAGCCATTGGTCAGAACCAGTCTATTCAGCACCCGCTGGCGGTTAACTGGATGGAGCTGGAGGCGGCTTTTTACACCTGCATGAATGCCGCAGCACGTTATGACAAAGGGCTGGATTGTGGCGCGCAAGCCAATTCCGCCAAGTACCTGGCGGCTGAGGCAGCCTTCAAGGCCTGCACCCAGGCGGTGATGACACACGGCGGCATGGGGTACGCCAAGGAATTTCACGTTGAGCGGTTGATGCGGGAAGTAATGATTCCAAGGCTTGCGCCAGTTAGCCCGCAGTTGATTCTTTGTTACATTGCTGAGCAGGTTCTGGGGTTGCCCAAATCTTACTGACTCTATACTGAACGGTGCGGCCGGCCGGGTTGCGTTTGGTCGAGGTACTGCAGAACCCTGCTCTTTGACCGACCAGTTGATGCGAGATGTGCCGGCATCAGCGGCGCTGATCCCGGCTCCGGATTGCACCTAGGCAGCTTTAAGAGGCTGTGCACAGTTTGTGTTGGGCTTCTGCGTATTCCGCTTGCAGTTGCGATACCACATCTGCCGTAGAGGTGATGGCGGTAATATTGCCCACGCCATGACCGGCTCCCCATACGTCTCTCCAGGCTTTGCCCTTGGAGCTTCCTTTTGAGCCAACCTTCATTTTGCTCTTGTCGGATTCAACCAGGTTGTCCGGATCGAGACCCACGTTTTCAATACTGCCGCGCAGGTAGTTGCCATGAACGCCTGTGAACAGGTTTGAATAGACAACATCTGATGCACTGGAATCAACAAGCATCTGTTTATAGGCCTCATCTGCGTTAGCTTCGTGAGTCGCAATAAAGCGTGTGCCCATATAGGCCAGGTCTGCTCCCATAACTTCCGCACTGAGAACATGGTTTCCACGGGTGATCGAGCCCGCGAGAATAATTGTTCCATCGTAAAACTGCCGAATCTCAGTTAGCAAGGCAAAGGGGTTGGTCGTTCCCGCGTGCCCTCCGGCCCCGGCAGCCACCAAAATCAGGCCATCAACGCCGACACTAAGTGCTTTTTTGGCGTGCTTTACGTTGGTGACGTCGTGAAATACCAGGCCACCGTAACTGTGTGCAGCCTTTACAACCTCGGTGGGAGCGTGAAGGCTGGTGATAATGATAGGCACTTTGTGCTTTACGCAAACCGCCATGTCGTGTTCAAGGCGGTCATTGGAGGGATGGACTATCTGGTTAACTGCAAAAGGAGCAACCTTGGCGTCTGGGTTCTGCTCTTTATAGGCGGCTAATTCCTGCTTGATTGTTGTCAGCCACTCGTCAAGCTTTTCTGCTGGCCGGGCATTCAGGGCAGGGAATGAGCCAACAATACCGGCCTTGCACTGCTCAACCACCAGTTTGGGGTTGGAAATAATAAACAAAGGGGATCCTATAACCGGTAGTGTCATATTCTCTTTAATTATGTCGGGTAGGCTCATTGACTGTCTTCTCCTGAATTGCTTTTTATTTGCAACTTATAATCTATCAAATAATAAGTAGCTGGCTATTATCGTTATTGTCTATGACGTAGGCTTTTCCGGTATGGGGCACTATTCATATTCCTGTTTCGGTATATCACAAGAAAATAAGGAGTGCTGCGTAGAGAACAATTAGCACTGTCAGGTTGAAGACACCGTTCCAGATAATGCCAAAAACCAAGGGCGAGACATTGGAGAAGCTTGAAATAAAGCGCAAGGCAGCAGTGAACGGAGATAAGCCGGCAAATACCGCCCAGGTTAGTGAAATGACGATTACCTGGACAGTTGGCGATATGGATAAACCCGGCAGCTGCTGCAGCACGCCCAGAATGAGTGTGACAGTGATAATCGGATTTATGGCAACTAAGGAAGATAAAATAATGGTTAAGGATACGATGATCATCAACCAGGCATCTCCGATGTTGGCATGCTCGATCCATTGATTTATCCACACAGGATCGATTAAAGGAATAAGAATAACGCCAATAAACCCCGAAGACGCAAACAGTGCCACTTCATTGCGTTGGTTGGTAAAGGTAACTGGAAAAGACCGGCCAATTCGTCTTACAACCAGCGCGGCGGTGAGGCGTGCATTCGAGCGATTGTATTGAAACGCAATCCAGATCACGCCAATGAATGGCACGCACATCAATAGGGCTGAGAACATCTGCAAACCAGTGAGCACCGATACGACAATTGCGGATGAAGGTATCAAAGCGACCAAAAGGACCAGAGGAAGCAAGTAGTACAGTCGGTGATTGGCGCCCGGAGTAACCGTACGCTGAGGGTAGGATATGCGGTCAAGGAGGGCACCCCACAGGATAAACAGAGCCGCCAACAGTAGCCCCACCGGTGCGTAGTGTTCCCACTGCAGGTTCGGAATGGCTGAAAGCAGAAGCAACATGGTAACTGAGGTTGGGGACCATAATGGAATACCGCTAAAGCCTCTAAGTACTGCTGTCAGCATTCGTCGACTGCGGATACCAGCAATGCGGCGCTGCTCCGCAGTGTCACCATAATGGATGGCGCGCTTAACCATGGTTCCGAGGACATTCAATGCGCCCACATTCAGCATCACACTGAACAAATGAGATCCGACCGCCATTAGCAGGTAGCGTCGCCCAGGGGGCTGGTTGACCAAAATGGTGCCGCATCTGCGCACAAGAGGTGAACTGCCTGCCGCCTCTTTCAATACAGCGAGTGACGTGAGAAAGAATGTGAAGAAGGCGCTTCGGTCTATCGCTGCGGCTAGCTCGGGCCAGGTGATTTCATGATTGAGCCAGAGCGTAAGCCCCAGCCCGATAGCAAGAAGCACAAAAAACTGGAACGTTCTGTAAATTTGCCGCCACTGCAGTGCCAGAAACAGTAGCATAGAGATACCCGCAAGCGGGCTGGCCCATTGCGAAGCGCCGAACTCGCGAACGACGGCACTCAGGGAAACGGCCACCAGACACAAAGCTGAGAGGTTAAGAGGCCACAGAGTGCTATCTTGTTTTTCCAGGGCGGCGGTGGTTGCACTCACGCGGGTAGTGATATTCGAGCTAGTTGCTGTTGGTGGTGGTCAGCATCACCGAACAAAGTGTTGATAACCATTAAGCGCTTCACATAATGGCCGACGTCCAGTTCGTCTGTGATGCCCATGCCTCCGTGCAACTGGATGGCTTCGTTGCCGATCATTCGCCCATTGCGACCAATCATGTATTTCAAGGCATGCAAGCTGCGGTCGGCATCGGTGGTCTCTGACGAGCAAACTGCTCTGTATAGTAATGAGCGGGTCTGCTCGCAGGCCATGAACATGTCCACCATGCGATGCTGCAATACCTGGAAAGATGAAATAGGAGCACCAAACTGTTTACGGGCCTTGGTGTATTCCTGTGTCGTTTCGGTGAGCCTGTTCATAATGCCCAGCGCCTCGGCAGACAGGGCAAGAATTGTACTGTTAACGACGTTTTTTATCAGGCTGTAACCGTTGCCTTCCTCGCCCATCAGTTGGCTGGCTGCTACGCTCAGGTTGTCAAACCGGATGTTGGCAACCCGTTGCCCATCCATAAGCCGGTAGGGCGTCTTGTGTATACTGGGGGCATTTGCGTCAATAACAAACAAACTGATGCCGGTAGTGTCGAACTGTTCACCACTGGTGCGTGCTGCTACAACTAACTGATCTGCAGCGGCGCCATTCATCACCAGCGTCTTTTCACCATTGAGCACATAGTTTTCACCCTTGCGGGTTGCCGCTGTTTTTATATCTGCAAGGTTGTAGCGGCTTTGGCGCTCCTGGTAGGCGAAGGCGCCTTGAAGTTGTCCGGCAATCAAGGGCTCTAGCAGGCTTTGCTTCAACGCTTCTGGCGCGCCAAGATCAATCAGGCTGCCGAACAGCATAACCGTAGCAATATAAGGCGATGCCACCAGGCCTTTGCCCAGTTCCTCCATTAACACCATGGTATCTGCGGCGTTTCCGCCGAATCCACCACCGGCTTCTGAAATCGGCACCGATAGCCAGCCAAGCTCCGCAAATTTCGCCCAGGTATCTTGATTAAATCCCTCAGGCAGCATTACGTCATTCTGGCGGACTTCAAATGGATACTGCTGGTCAATGAAGCGAGCGGTACTGGCCTGCAGCATTGCCTGTTCTTCAGAAAGATTAAAGTGCACGGATATGACTCCTCAGCGTTAGCTCAGTTCCGATTAAAGGCCTAGCACGTGCTTGGCAGTAATGTTTTTCTGAATTTCATTGGAGCCACCGTAAATAGTGGCGGCTCGGCCATACATGTAATCCTTCCGTGCCTGGTCCCCGAATTCGTGGCCAATGTCGCCGGAGGTCAGACTGTCATTGATGATGCCGCCGTACAGGCCTGCCAGATCAATTGCCAGCTCATGGATAGCCTGTTGAACCTCCGTGCCCTTGATCTTCAGCAAGGAAGACTCTGCCCCGGGCCCTTGCCCACTGGCTTGAGCTGCAAGTACGCGTAGCCCGGTGTATTCCAGTGCCATCAATTCCGCTTCAATCTCGCTAAAGCGGGATCTGAAAATCGGGTCCTGCGCCATCACATGGCCGCCCTCGGTTTCCTTGAGCGCATGTTGCCTGAGTTTCTCAAGACGACGCTTCGAATCGGCAACCCGGGCAATAACCGTTCGTTCATGAGCCAGTAACGACTTTGCGTAAGTCCAGCCTTTATTCTCGTCCCCTATACGGTTTTCCGCAGGTACTCGAACGTTGTCGAAAAACACTTCGTTAAGAGAGTGGGCGCCGTTAATCGTGGGAATGGGGCGTACCGTGACGCCCGGGCTTTTCATGTCGATCAGTAAAAAAGAAATGCCCTGCTGGGGGCGGCCTTCGTTGCTGGTGCGGACCAGGCAGAAGATCCAGTCAGCATGATGTGCGCCAGTTGTCCAGGTTTTGGATCCATTAACTACGTAGTGGTCACCGTCCAAATCAGCACGGGTTTTCAGGGACGCGAGGTCGGAGCCAGCGCCAGGCTCGGAATAGCCTTGGCACCACCAGTCATCAGCCGCAAGAATTCGAGGCAAAAACCGTTGCTTTTGCTGCTCGTTGCCATAGGCGTAAATGACTGGCCCGACCATTTTCAGGCCGAATGGCAACACATCGGGAGCATCAGCAGCTACCCGTTCAGTCTCAAAAATATGCATCTGAGTGGGGGTCCAGCCGGCTCCCCCATACTCAACGGGCCATGTGGGGGCAACCCAGCCTTGGGCAAACAGATGTTTCTGCCACCGAATCGTGCCTTCTTTGTAGGTATCTGGCTGCGCTATCAGTGCGGTGACTTCCGATACAGGGGCCTGCTTGAAAAAGTCCCGAACCTGATCGCGAAACTCCAATTCTTCCGCAGAAAATGAGATATCCATTGCTTAGACTCCCGGTTGCATGACTGCAGTTTAAAAAATCATGGGAAACACATTGTCAGTGATCTTTGAAAGTAACGGCGTCACTGACAGGAACCCGGCTGGTTCGGGTGTTGTTGGCAGGGACCTCCGGATCCTCGTAGCCGAAGCAAACACCAAACAAGACGCCCATATTGTCATCAAGATTGAATGCGTCGCGAACAATGTCAGGATGCGAGCGCAAGCTGCCCATGGCACAGGAGCTGACACCATGGGCTGTCATGGACAGCATCAGGGTTTGGGCGAAAATCCCAACATCCACAGCGATGGTGGCACCAAAAGAACGGTCCATGCATAGAAAAGCCACGTGTGGCGCGTCAAAAAACTCAAAGTTGCGTAGGGCTGCGCGATTACGTCCGACCTTATCGTCTCTGGCAATCGCCATTTCGCCGTATAGGGCTGCAGCACATTCAACCTGGCGGCCGCGATAAACACCCTCAAACCTGGAAACGTAGCTGAAGTCCGGCTTCGACGGAGTGCCTGACTTGGCCCGTTCAATAAACTTGTCGCGCAGGGTGTCTCGCAAATCACCAGAGGCGACAACGACCTGCCAAGGTTGGGTGTTGCAATTTGATGGCGCCATTTGCGCCAGTTCGAATATTGCCTTCATCGTTTCTGCCGGCACCGCCTGTGGCAGAAACCCACGAACAGAGTGTCTATGGTCGATTGCGTCCGTCAGAGACATAGACGGTTTGCTTGGTTTATTCATTTGAAGCTCCGAAAAAACCGAAGATGTGGAGTCAGTGCGCGGTGTTAATACCCAGCTGGTGCTAATCAGTTTTTGTGTTGTGATCAAAAACCATAGCAAGTTGGCTGCATGTTGAGAAAAGCATAATTTAGATAGAGGTTATATTTATATTGTATATCTCAGCTGGATCTATCCTGCCTGATTCTTATAACAGATTGAAGCAAAAGGTTTTAATGTTTTAGGTCGTGTTTAAAGTCACGATCCAGAGCAGTGAAAGTGAGCAGTTCGTTGTTTTTTTAGTTGCTCTGCTAATAACTAGTATGGCAGGTTTTATAGGCCTTGATCAGAATCCACCTACAGGGTTCGTGCAGTGCTGCTGACTGAAGGAATGCAAAATAATGAACAGTACGAAGTTTTGGCCCCAAGGTCTTCCGCAGACACTTGACGTGCCGAAGACGAGTCTTTTCAGCAACCTGGAAGTATCCGCAAAACGATACCCAGACAAGCCTGCGGTGGTTTTCTACGATACAGTGCTAACCTATGCCGAGCTATTTCAGCAGGCTGAAACCTTAGCGGGTTATTTGCAAACAGAGTGTAATGTGAAGCCTGGTGACCGGGTAGTGCTCTACTCCCAAAACTGTCCTCAGTTTATGGTTGCGTATTACGGTATCTTGCGTGCTCAGGGCGTGGTTGTGCCCGTCAACCCGATGAACCTGGCGGGAGAGCTTGAGTTTTGTGTTTCCGACAGTGGCGCCACAACAGCGTTGGTGGCTCAGGAACTCTACAGGAACGTGGCGCCGTTGCTGGAGTCAGGCAGTTTGAACCGTGTAATTGTCCATACATATTCAGATTACTTGAGTGGCGAAAAAACAGTGGGGCTGCCTGAGGTAGTTGCCGAGCCCAGAAATGTCCCCGCCAATCCGAATGTGGTGGCGTGGGCCTATGCGCTCAGCGCTGGCCGCCCGCCTGTGCCCTATGTTGGCACGCACAACGACTTGTGCCTGATAGGGTATACCTCCGGAACAACTGGCAACCCGAAAGGTTGCGTCCATACCCACAGCACGATAATGGCCGCCGTCGCAGGTACGTCGGCGTGGCGTGCCAACGGTCCCGCGTCTACTGTGCTGGCGATTGCCCCCATGTTCCATGCATTAGGTATGCAGGCAGGCATGAATACTCCTGTTTTTAATGGTTCAACGGTCGTTGTAATGCAGCGCTGGGATCGACAGGTCGCTCTGGAGCTTATAGAGCGACACCGGGTTACCAGCTGGTCTGGTGCTCCTTCCATGTTTGTCGATTTTTTCTCCAATCCGGCTCTTGCTGACCACGATATTTCAAGTCTGCACCGTTTGATGGGCGGCGGAGCGGCGATGCCTGAGGCCATTTCACGCAAGCTCAATGAGGAGTTTGGGCTTACTTACAATGAAGCCTACGGGCTAACTGAAACGGCCGCCTTCATCCTGGGCAACCCGATGGGTCGCGGAAAGCGGCAGTGCCTGGGCATTGCAACATTCAATGTGGACGCTCGTATTTTTGACCCTGCCACTCTTGAAGAGTTGCCCCAGGGTGAGACAGGCGAAATTATTCTCCATGGCCCACAGGTGATGCTTGAATATTGGCGAAGGTCAGAGGCGACCGCAGATGCGTTTATCCATCGTAACGGTAAACGCTATCTACGCACCGGCGATCTGGGCTACATGGATGAAGAAGGTTACTTTTTTATGGTTGACCGACTCAAACGCATGATCAACGCATCCGGGTTCAAGGTTTGGCCTGCAGAAGTCGAAAGTATAATGTATGGCCATCCTGATATTCACGAGGCGTGTGTTATTGGTATAGCGGACGAAAAACGCGGGGAAGCAGGCAAGGCCTTGATCGTTTTAAAGTCCGAAGCGAGTACTGCGCTCACCGAAGAAGAGGTTATTGCCTGGTGCAGGCAAAACATGGCTACCTACAAAGTGCCGACACAGGTTGAGTTTCTTGATGAGTTACCCAAATCAGGAGCCGGGAAAATACTGTGGCGTAAGCTGCAGGATCAGGAGCGCGCAAAACACTGATGTTCTAGTGCGAGTAGACACACCACCCACACGCAAAGCACCGCCATAGAGGATCCTGTATTGAGCATAATCGCTGCCGACAGAATAGTGTATCCATTGGAAAGTACCCCTCAGTACGGGGAGTTGCAGGAAGTAGCCCCCAATGTGCTATGGAGTCGTATGCCTCTGCCTGGTGGACTGGATCACATTAACATCTGGCTCCTGAGAAACGATAACGGTTATGCGGTGATCGATACCGGAATGTTCACCGAGGACGCTGTAAGTGCCTGGCAAAAGCTGATGGCTGACCTGCCTGTCGATGCACCTGTCCGAACAGTGTATGCCACGCATTTTCACCCGGATCATGTAGGCATGGCAGGCTGGCTGGTGCGTGAAGGCGCAGAACAGTTCTGGATGACTCAGCTGGAATACATGACATGCCGTATTGTGTATAGCCAGATCAACAATGACGGAGTGCCGCTTGAGTTTGAGGCGTTCAATCGCAGCGCCGGCTGGCCCGAGAAAGCGATCGGCAATTACGCTCAGCAGTATGGTTCGTACCGGAAAAGGGTCTCTCAGCCCCCGTTTTCGTATCGCCGGCTGGCAGAAGGGCAAACGCATTCAATAGGTGGCAGCGACTGGAAAGTTGTTGTGGGTAGCGGTCACTCTCCCGAGCATGCCTGCTTTTATTCAAAAGAGTTAAAACTTCTCATTTCCGGCGATCAGGTACTGCCCAGAATTTCTTCGAATGTGTCTGTGACCCCGGTGGACCCTTTTGCAAATCCCATGGCTGACTGGCTTGGCTCCCTGAACAAGCTGAAAGTGGAGATACCTGATGACGTGATGGTTTTGCCTGCGCATCAGGAATGTTTTTTCGGACTACACGCACGAATTGACGAGCTCATTGAGTCGCAGATACAAGTGCTAGCTGCACTGCTGAAATCACTTCACGGAGCACCAAAACGGGTTTTTGACGTTTTTGAAGTACTTTTTTCTCGACCGATTTCCCAGGAAAACCTGTTGATTTTCAATCTTGCTACCGGGGAGGCAGTCGCGTGCCTGAATTATTTGTACGAGCGTGGCGAGATCACATGTTCAGTTGATTCGCAGGGCGTGCGATGGTACCAGGCGCTATAGTTTTTCTGCACAGGGGCCGGGTGCTCTTGTGATCAATTAACCTTAAGACTCCCAATCAACAGGTCGCGGTTAGGATTTGGTGTATCACTTGACCAGATGCACAGAGATTGGTGCCGAACGTTCAGATTTGCCAGTGGCCGAAACACGATATTGGAAAACATCGTTTCGGCCAGTGCTTGTGGTACCAAAGCCACGCCCATACCTTGCGCAACCAACGCCACGATGGTTAACCACTGGGAAACCTCATGCCGGATGGTAGGTTCAAGGTCGGCGATGTGGAAGATGCTGATCAGCCGGTCGTAGTAATGCGGTGCAAGGGAGCGCGTAAACATGACCATGGGTTCACCGATCAGATCGTACACCGTCACTGTGTCCCGGTTGGCCAAAGGGTGATTGATCGGCAGGCAGCAGAGAAATGGCTCGTTGGCGATAGACAGAGAAGACAGTGTTTCAGGAAGCGGCATAGCGTGGATAAAACCGACGTCAAGGTGCCCGGACTCGACGGCTTTTACCAGGTCGGCAGAGTTTTTCTCCAGCAACTGAAGCTCAATTCCCGGGTGCATGGTTTGCAACGTTTTCAGGGCGGTAGGTAACTGACGAAATATCATGGCTTGGGTGAAACCAATCCGGAGTATCCCGGAGGCGCCGGCAGCGACACGCTGAACCAAGTCCCGCGAGCCTTCCAATTGCTCGAGCAGGTAGCGTACCTGACGCTGAAAAACCTCACCGGCGGCGGTCATTGTTACGCTTTTACTGCTACGCTCAAACAGTCGGGCGCCTAACTCCTCTTCCAACTGACGCAGGCTCGCACTCAGCGGTGGTTGGGAGATATGCAGTCGCTCGGCAGCGCGGCTAAAGTGGAGTTCTTCGGTTAATACCAAAAAGTAGCGTAGTTGCCGAAAAGTCATGGCCATAATGGCGTGCCCTGTTTAAATCAGTAGTCAATGATACTGAAAATACTATCATTGCAGAGCAAAGTTGTATTGGCATCATCTCGAAACCTCACCCTAGTATGGCTAAAAGCATACTGAGAAGGAGAGATGCAGTGATAGAGGGCATTCATCGGAACATTCCGGACAATCGCGGTAACAGTGCCTACGCCAGTGACCCGGAACTTGCCCGGTTGCTTGGCGTTTATATGGAATCGTCATTGCGTAAGCATATGGCGCCCGTATTTGAAGAAATGGGCGCTCTGGCCGGTGATGAGCTGGAAACTCTCGCACTGGAAGCGGACAAGAACCCGCCGGTATTGCATCTACGCACCCGAAACGGAGCCGATGCGCCGCGCATAGAGAAACACCCCTCCTATCGCCGCCTTGAGCACTTTGCTTATTCTCATTTCGGCCTGGCGGCTATGTCCCATCGTGGTGGGGTATTTGACTGGCCTGACCCGCTGCCGCCAATCGCTAAATATGCATTGACCTATATATTCGTTCAGGCTGAGTTCGGACTCTGTTGCCCGCTGAGTATGACCGATGCGTTGACTCGCACGTTGCGTAAGTTCGGTGATCAGGAGTTGGTTGCGCGCTATATCGACAATCTTACTTCTCAGGACGAAAACGAGGCGTACCAAGGCGCCATGTTCATGACCGAGCAGGATGCTGGCTCCGATGTGGGGGCCATTACCACCGAGGCCCGCTTCGAGGATGGAGCATGGCGACTGTATGGTGACAAGTGGTTCTGCTCTAACCCCGATGCGGCGCTTGCGATGGTGCTGGCTCGTCCGGAGGGCGGTGAGCCAGGAACCAGGGGCCTGACTTTGTTTTTGCTTCCGCGTCAACTGGAAGACGGTAGCTTGAACCAATACCGCATTCTGCGCCTCAAGGACAAAATGGGCACGCGTTCTATGGCCAGTGGCGAGATTCTCATGGAGGGGGCGGTGGCTTACGTTGTTGGCGAGCAGGGCGCCGGTTTCAAACAGATGACCGATATGATCAACATGTCGCGCCTGTCCAATGGTGTGCGTTCTGCGGGCCTAATGCGCCGGTCGGTTAATGAAGCATTGTTTTTTGCTCGGCATCGCGTGGCTTTCGGGCGTCAATTGATCGATCTGCCGCTGATGCAGCGTCAGTTGCTCAAAATGCTGGTCAGCGCGGAACAGGGGCGCAGTATGGTTTTCCATACCGCCGACTGTTTGCGGCGTGCCGATGGTGGCGATGCCGAAGCGGCGAAACTGCTGCGAATCCTCACGCCATTGATCAAGTTCCGTACGACCCGGGATGCGCGAAAGGTCGCTGGTGATGGCATGGAGGTGCGGGGTGGCTGCGGCTATATTGAAGAGTGGTCAGATGCCAGGGTATTACGTGATTCCCATCTTGGCTCTATTTGGGAAGGCACCAGTAACATTGTCGCCCTTGACGTATTTCGCGCCATTCGTCGCGAACAGACCTTGCCAGTGCTGAGTGCTTATCTGGAGCGTTTGCTGAACGAGGCGGGCTTGGATGAAGCTGAACTCGCAATCTTCACGACATCGCTGGCGAAAGGTGTAGCGGCCGCCGAGCGAGTTGCAGGGTCACCTGAGAACGAGGCAGAAGTTAGGCGTATTGCCAGCGCGCTCTATCACATAACGTCGGCGGTGCTTCTCGCCTGGGAGTCCGCACAGTTGAAGGGCGATTACCGGCGCCTGGCCTTGGGCAAGTTGGTTTTGCAACATAAACTGTTGCCACAAGATCCGCTTGAAGTGCGGGTGCCTGACGCTCAGGCGGTGGCCGAATTATTGAAAGAAACTCCGTTAGACCGAGACGGCGTGGCCCGCTTGGTAGATGAGCAAGCCATGTTGCGTGCGGCAGGCTTGTCCGAAGTAGCCTCATTATGACTGGTTTTGCTGCTGCGTTGGACGGCATCCGGGTAATCGACCTGAGCCGGGTGCTGGGCGGCCCATACTGCACCCAGGTGTTAGGTGATTACGGCGCCGATGTCATCAAGATCGAACCGCCTTCAGGAGATGAAACCCGAGGTTGGGGGCCACCGTTTGAAAACGGTGCATCGTCTTATTTCCACGGACTTAATCGAAACAAACGCGGCATGGCGCTGGATTTGCGCCAGGCAGAGGGTAAAGAGCTGCTGTTTGATTTGCTTGAGAAAGCAGATGTATTAGTGGAGAACTTTAAGCCGGGCACACTGGAAAAGTGGGGGCTGGGTTATGAGGTGCTCAAGGAGCGCTTTCCGGGGCTGATACACTGTCGTATTAGCGGGTTCGGTGCTGACGGCCCCATGGGCGGGCTGCCCGGTTACGATGCCATTATCCAGGCCATGGCGGGATTGATGAGCGTCAACGGCGAAGCTGACGGAGAGCCCCTGCGCGTTGGCGTGCCCGTGGTGGACATGGTTACGGGGCTCAACGCCGTTATTGGCATTGTGCTGGCCTTATACGAGCGCAACCGCAGTGGGCAAGGGCAGTTCGTGGAGGCGGCGCTGTTCGACTCCGGGCTCTCTTTGATGCACCCCCATTTTCCTAATGTTTTCTACGGCGGGCCGAAACCGCGACAGACTGGCAACGCGCACCCGAATATTTCACCCTACGAAATGTACCGTACGGGCACGCAGCCCGTGTTCCTCGCGGTGGGTAACAACATCCAGTTTGCCAAGCTGTGTGAGGTTATTAACTGCACCGAATTGTTGGACGACGTCCGTTTTGCCAATAATGGCGTGCGTTTGGAACATCGCGATACTTTGCGGGAATTGTTGGAGACGGCTTTTGCAAACGAAGACGGGCAGCAACTGGCAGAGAAGCTGATTCGGGCCGGCGTGCCCTGTGGCCCCGTCTTGGAGACTCAGGAAATTCTGGACCACCCCCACACGAGCCATCGTGAGATGGTCGTCAAGATTGGTGACTATAAAGGCACCGGCTCACCGATTAAGCTGGCGCGGACACCTTGTCAGTATCAACTCCAACCACCGCATTTCGGCGAACATACGTCTGAAATTCTGGCAGATCTTGGTTTTTCGCCGGAACGTGTTACCAAGCTCCGGGCAAGCGGAGTAATACCCGACGTCCTGAGTTGATAAAGATAAAAGCCAAGCATACTTTTGCTCGGAACATGAACTTTTTCTTCATGGAGGTGACGCAAACACACAGTGCTTGTCCGGTCAGAAAAAACCGGCATAGCTGCAATAGAATAATAAGTCATCGGAAGAAGCGTAAATCGTTGACCCGAAGTAAATCAGGGGCTAGCGTTAAGTGACAAGGTAAAGTCAAAACAACAACAATATCAGGTGATAACTATGTTTTTCTATTCTGCAAATATGACACGATCGCTAACCGCCACTCTGCTTTCAGCCTCCATGGCGTTAGCGGTAAGTGCAACGGCATACGCCGAACCTCCAACGTTGCCAGATACCATGATCTGGTCTTCCTACGATGTTGGTTCCGCCGGCTATGCGGAAGCGTCCGCAATTGCTGATGCTTTTGGCAAAAAATACGGCACCCGGATCCGGGTCAAGCCTTCGGGATCCGCGATTGGCCGCTTGCAACCTTTGCTCAGCGGTGATGCAACAGTTGGTTTTCTGGCGACGGAAACCTTTTTCGCCACAGAAGGTGTTTACGATTTTGCTACACGTCGCTGGGGGCCTCAAGATCTGCGAGTTCTTGCAGGCAGGCCATCGTCTTTTGGCATTTTTACCGCCGCGGATGCCAACATCAAAACGGTGGCTGACCTGAAAGGCCATCGTTTCGCGTATGTTGCCGGTAACCCTTCAGTCAATGTTAAGTGCGATGCGTTTCTGGCGTTCGCCGGCTTGTCCCGTGACGACGTTGAAGCAGTGATGTTCCCCACCTACGCCAGTGCAATGAGTTCGCTGGCCCGTAACGAGGCAGACGCATCGTGTACCACCAGCACTCCGAGCCATGTTTATGAGTTGGCGGAGTCGCCCCGTGGTATTCACTGGCTCGATATGGATCCTAACGATAAGGAAGCATGGGATCAGTTAGAAAAAGTAGCCCCCTTTCTGGCGCCTTATAAAGAGACTACCGGTGCAGGTATAAGTGAGGATAACCCAGCCAACATCGTTGCTTACCGTTATCCGATGCTGGTGGTTCGTTCCGATGCGGATGCCGACGAAGTGTATAATATGCTTAAAGCAGTGGATGAGACCTACCCAATGTACAAGGATGCCACCGCTGTAATGCATCGCTGGGATATCAAGCTTTCCGGCGTACCTGCCATTGATGCGCCTTTTCACGAGGGTGCCATTCGGTACCTCAAAGAAAAGGATATTTGGACAGACGCACACCAGGCCTGGAACGACACCCGTACAGCGCGTTTAAATGCCTTGCTTGAAGCTTGGCCAAAGGCGATCACTGAGGGCAAAGGCAAAAGCGACGAAGAGTTTGCTGATATCTGGGAAAGCCACCGACAGAAAGCTTTGGGATCCCTTTAAAGCGGTGCAAAGCCATCGCTGAGAGCAGTGCAGTTGATATATAAGTTCCTATGCTTTTGGAGTATGGCATGACTTCTTCTTCGGGCCACTCTGCCCAAACTGAACCACCTGTTCCCGGCGACCCCAGTGAGGGGCGCTTGAAAGGCGCCGGTTACTGGGGTGTGCTTCTGTTAGGCAGCTTGGGCTTGTTGATGGCAATCAACCAGACCTTCAACCTCTCCATCCTGGGATTTCAGCCGCTGGGGAACTCTTATCTGTACTACCTGATTGGTATTTTTCTGGCGGCTGCATTTCTGTGTTTTCCCGCCTGGTCGGGTGCTAGCCACAAAATACCGTGGTATGACTGGGTTTTCGGTTTGTTGGCGATGGCCTCTTGTGGGTACCTGGGGTTCTATGGGCTGATCATGATTCAGCAGGGGTGGGAGTATAATGCCCCGCTGGAAGCAACCATATCTTCTGCTGTTCTGTTATTGATGATTCTGGAAGGTGTTCGGCGGTGTGGGGGCTGGCCGTTGTTGTTCGTTGCGCTGCTCTTTGGCACCTATCCACTTTATGCCGATAGTATGCCGGGCTTCCTCTGGGGCAATCAGTATACCCTGCCGGAGATTATCCGTGCCCACGTAATTGGCGTGGAAAGTGTGATAGGCATACCCATGCAGGTTGTGGCGCAATTAGTTATAGGTTTTGTGGTGTTTGGCGCCGCTCTGACTATCACCGGAGGTGGCGAGTTCTTTATGAAGTTTGCTACCGCCCTGATGGGGCGGAGTCGCGGTGGTCCGGCCAAAGTGTCGGTAATGTCCAGCGGTATCCTGGGCAGTTTGTCCGGTAGTGTGATTTCAAACATTCTGACCACGGGTCCTATTACCATTCCCACCATGAAGAAAACTGGTTATCCGGCTCATTATGCTGCGGCGATTGAAGCCTGCGCATCCACTGGTGGCACTTTAATGCCTCCAGTTATGGGGGCGGTGGCATTTATCATGGCGTCGTTTCTTGGGGTGGCTTATGCCGAAATTATGATTGCGGCATTTTTGCCCGCCCTGCTGTTTTACCTGGCGCTGCTTTTTCAGGTAGATAACTACGCCGCAAAACGTGGCCTGAAGGGCTTGCCGGAAGACGAGATCCCCAGTCTGAAAGAAACCCTGAAAGAGGGATGGCCTTACCTGTTTGCCCTTGTCATGTTGATCTACATGCTGTTGGTGATGCGGCTTGAGGCCTATGCTCCCTATTATGCCTCTTTGGTACTGTTGGGTGTTTCGTTGTTCAAGCGAAAGTATCGCATGAATTTTTCCCGCGCCAAGTTATTCATCCGGGATCTGACTACCAACGTGGCCAATCTGGTGGCGATTCTGGCGGGCATCGGGTTGGTGGTCGGTGGGCTTTCCTATACCGGTGTGGCGGGGGCGTTTTCCCGTGAACTGTTGCTTTATGCAGATGGCAGCATCCCCTTGATGTTGGCAGCTGGGGCGGTGACTAGTTTTATCCTCGGTATGGGTATGACGGTCAGTGCTTGCTATATCTTCCTGTCTATCCTGTTGGCTCCCGCCCTGGTCAATGCTGGGCTGAATCCGCTGGCGAGCCATCTGTTTATTCTTTATTGGGGTATGTTGTCCTACATTACCCCCCCTGTTTCTCTGGCTGCGATAACGGCCGCCGGTGTCGCAGGTGCGAACGCAACGAAGACAGGCTTTTATTCCATGCGGTTGGGCGGCATTCTCTTTATTTTGCCGTTCCTGTTCGTACTGAACCCATCTCTGATCATGCAGGGGGATTTGTCGCGCATCCTGATGTCGACAGCGACTGCAATCACCGCGATCTGGCTGATTGCTTCAGCCATGGAAGGTTATCTTTACCGGGTTGGTATCATTGCCTGGCCCTTGCGGGTGATGTCATTGATCGCTGGAGGCCTGTTGATTTATCCGGACCTGGTTACCGAGATTATAGGGGTGGGAGTTATAGCGGTGATGTACGCAGGAAAGGGGCTCCTGAACCGGAGCGCCACGCCGGTACACCATCGCTAAATCAGGTTTTTTACGAAAGGTGATTTGCTGTGATTGATAAACGGGTTTCATCGTACAAACATGCCGTGGCGGATATTCCTGATGGGGCCGTGGTCATGATTGGTGGCTTCGGCAGTTCAGGTATCCCGCTAAAACTGATCGAAGCGCTGCGCCAGCATGGAGCCAAGGGACTCACTATCATCTCGAACAATTGCGGTGTGGCAGAGGAGGGTATCGCCGCCCTGCTTAGGGATGGATTGGTGAGCAAGGTTGTATGCTCTTTCCCTCGCTCAGCGGGCTCCGTGTGGTTCGAGAAGCGTTATGAAGAGGGCTCTGTGGAGCTTGAGTTGGTGCCCCAGGGTACTTTGAGTGAGCGCATTCGGATTGCCGGTGCCGGGATAGGCGGTTTTCTGACGCCAACCGGTTATGGCACCAAGCTTGCGGAAGGAAAGGAAACCAAAATCATTGATGGCAAGGGCTATGTCCTGGAGTTGCCTTTGCCTGCTGATTACGCGCTGGTGCGGGCGGAGTGTGGTGATCAATGGGGCAATCTGATTTACGACACGGCGGGGCGGAATTTTAACCCGATGATGGCGACTGCGGCCCGCGTAACTATCGTCGAAGTGAACTCGGTAGTGGAAGTTGGTGAACTGAATCCCGAGCATGTGGTGACACCGGGCATTTTCGTCGACCGGTTGGTAGCAGAGGAGATGGATCATGTTCCGGCTTAATCCCGAACAGATGGCCGAACGAGTGGCCCAGGATATTCCCGACGGATCTTACGTAAATCTTGGCATCGGCATGCCCACTAAGGTTTCAAACTACGTGAGCGACGACAAACAGGTTATTTACCACAGCGAGAACGGCATCCTTGCTGTCGGTCCAGCCCCTGCGCCGGGCGAAGAAAATCCCAATCTGATCAATGCGAGCAAACAATATGTAACTCTGCTTCCGGGCGGTTGTTATTTTGATAACGCAGAGTCGTTCGCGCTCATGCGAGGTGGACACCTGGATATCGCTGTACTAGGTGCTTTTCAGGTGTCTGCCAGCGGTGACCTGGCGAACTGGGCGACCAATAGCGACATATTCCCTCCGGCCGTTGGTGGTGCCATGGATCTTGCTGTTGGTGCCCGGAAGCTGTTTGTGCTGATGCGACACGATACCCGGAATGGTGAGCCAAAAATCCTCGAAGAATGCACCTACCCTTTGACTGGGGCTGGCGTGGTGAAAAGGATCTATACCGACCTAGCGGTGATCGATGTTACGAAAGATGGGCTCCAGATCGTGGAGTTGTTTGGCGATAACTCGTTTGAGGAAGTACAGGCCTTGACCGGCGCTCGCTTGTTGCCTCTGACCTGAGTGCTTGGTTAGAAAAACACACCCGGCAACCAGGTGGCGATTTCCGAAAAGATCATGATGATAGCGATGGCTAATATCTCAACGGTCACAAACAGGATGCCGAACCACAGCAAGGCAGTACCTTGATGCAGAGAATCTGGTAATCAGCGGCGTACCGGAGTCGCGCCCAGGTGCGCACCGCCATCGACAAGTACGGTTTCGCCGGTGGTCAGATCACCACCGATGATCAGGCCCAGACAGACATCCGCTACGCTTTCCGGCGACGCGGTATCATTCAGGGGGGCAGCGGCCTTGGTCTTTTCCAACAGCATGTCGTATTTGTCCTCGCCAAGGCCCTTCTTCAACCATTCGCCTTGAACAAAGCCCGGACAAACGGCATTAACTCGCACTTCAGGGCCCATCACACGGGCAAGAGAGCGGGTCATGGTGATCAGCGCGCCCTTGGACGCAGCATAGGCAATAGAGCTGCCGATACCTGCCAGGCCTGCAATGGAAGCCATGTTTATAATGTGACCGGAGCCGTTGGCTCGCAGGGCGTTTTCCGCAGCCCGGGTCATCTGGTAGGGGCCGATAGTATTGACGGTGTACAGGTCGAGAAAGTCCTGCTTGTCGAGGCCGTCGAGATTGTTGTGGTTACAGAACTTGGTGGTACCGGCGTTATTTACCAGAATGTCGACGCGGCCAAACTGTTCCAGCGTGGCATCCACCATGGCGCGGCACTCGATGTCCTCGGCCACATTAGCCCGATATACCAGAGCCTTCACTCCGTGCTTTTCGCAATCAGAGGCCACTGCGCGGGCCCCGTCCTCGTTGTTACTGAAGTTGATCACCACATGGCAACCGTGTTCTGCAAACAGGCGGGCGATGGCGGCACCGATGCCAGAGGATGAGCCGGTCACAATAGCAACGGAATCTTTGAGTTTCATGATATGTCCCTTCTTGTGTTTGTCAGTTTGGAAAACGAGGCAGTGAACAATGCACCTTCGTATCTCCCCTGTTTTCGATACTGATCAGGCGTTATCTGAAACCAGCGTTTGAAGGCCCGCCGGAAATTAGAGCTGTCATGGTAGCTGAGGATCGCTGCAATGGCATCCACCGACATATTACTGTTTTGCAGATAGCTGCTTGCTTGCTGTGACAGTATTTCATCGCGGATGCTGCGAAAATTGCGGCCCTCCAGCTTCAGCCTTCGGGCCAGTGTACGTTTGCTGATAAACAGCATGGCGGCCGCCTCTTCTTCGCTGAGCACCCCCGGCGGGTGCGATAGCATTAATCTCTGCAGCCGATGTGTGCAGTTTTTGGTTGTGAGTGGCAATTTTTGCAGCATCCATTGGCACTGCCGCAATGCCAGTGAATAGTTCTCGTGGTTCGCTGCCGCGTTGGGAATGTCGCACAGGTTTGCAGGCACTTTCAGTATCAACTGGGGCGAAGAAAACTCGATGTCTCCTGGCAGAAACTCAGCATAGCGTTGGCTGTATTCAGGCTCGGCAAAGGAGAAGCAGGTGCGTGCGCCTTCTACCGGTTGCCCGAGAATGAATTCTGCACACTGAAAAAGTATGGACGCGTAGGCTTCCGATATAACGCGATGCACATCCGCATTAAGTTCCACGTCAAAATAGCAATAACATTCCCAATAGTCCTTGCTGCGCTTCAATTCCAAATGGGAAAAATCTGAGCGTGTAGGAAGGTAAGTTTCGAATGCTCGCAGAGCAATCAACAGGTTGGGGCTGCTGCTGGCCAGAAAACCCATTGCTCCGTGTGTAGTGGGAGTCAAGCATCGCCCAAGGCGTAGCCCAAGCATTTCATCATCAGCCAACCGTATGGCATTTTGTAGAATCTGCATCTGCTGGCGGGATGTGAGCAGGGTGTCGTCCTGCATTAACTGCTCAACCGATATGCCGGTTTGCGCGAGCAAGGCTGGTAGCTCACGCCCATGCAAGCCCAGCACCCGGGCAATCAGGCGAGAATAATTTGGAGGAATACAGGCGGTATTGGCCTCCATTTTCGCCACCGCCTGCCGCTTTGTGTTCATCTTTTTCCACCCTTACGTTAAATGCCTGAAAAAATCAGTGTCTTTTAATGACCCCGTGAAGTCAAAAAATGACCTCCTTTGGCGGGTTGCGATTGCCTAATCTGGCGTTACCAAACACAAGGTACGTTTTCGTACCAGTCGCTTGCTGTACAGGTGGCAAGTGGGTTAACGGGTTTTATGGAGCACTTTATGGGCAGCATTACATTTATCGAACACGACGGTACACAGCACGCCGTTGACATTGAAGGGGGTAAATCCCTGATGCAAATCGCCATGGACAATGGCGTGCCGGGCATTGACGCAGACTGCGGCGGCGAAGCCGCTTGTGGCACCTGCCATGTGGTTGTTGATGGCGGTTGGGTCAAAGCCACCGGCAATGCCAGCGATGAGGAGCTACTGATGCTGGACATGACGCCAGACCGTGCGGAGACCTCGCGGTTGGCCTGTCAGATTATCGCCTCTGATGCGATGGATGGTTTGGTGGCGCATTTGCCTGAGTTTCAAATGTAACAGGCGTTGATCATCCCCCTAAAAATAACAGCCGCAAGGATGGAAACATGATGAAAGTCGTTAATCTGGTTGCCGAGAAAGGCGCAGCTATTGTGCCAATGCCCATGCAAATCAAGGCCGCTCATTTGCTTTATAAGGCCAAAACCAGGCTGGGAATATACACAGAGTTTCCTGAATTCGTTGAAGCTCCGATCCCTGACGTATCAACGCTGGCGCTGGAGAACATTGATGTCAGCAATCCATTTTTATATCGGCAGAATCGCTGGGAATCCTACTTCAAGCGCTTGCGGGATGAGTGCCCTGTGCATTTTCAGAAGAACAGCGCGTTTGGACCCTTCTGGTCTGTCACCCGTTATGAGGACATCCTGTTTGTGGACAAAAACCACCAGCTCTTTTCCTCAGAGCCTTTTATCGTGATCGGTAAAGCACCAGACGAGCTTGCGGTGGAAATGTTTATCGCCATGGATCCACCCAAGCACGATATACAGCGTCGAGCAGTGCAGGGTGTCGTAGCGCCGAAGAACCTCAAAGAGATGGAGGGGTTGATTCGTGAGCGTACGCAGGACGTTCTGGACAAGCTTCCGTTGAATGCGCCTTTTAACTGGGTGGAAGAGGTCTCCATTGAGCTAACCTCAAGAATGCTGGCAACACTGCTCGACTTCCCATACGAAAATCGCCGCAAACTCGTTTACTGGTCTGACCTGGCGGGCGGCGGTGCCGAGTCGACCGGTGGCTTGAACGACTCGGACGAACTATTCCGGGGTATGGTGGATATGTCGAAGCACTTTGCGCGCCTGTGGCATGAGAAAAAAGCGAAAGCGGCGGCGGGGGAAGAGGCTGGCTTTGATTTGATTACTTTGCTGCAAGGCAATGACGACACCAAGGATTTGATTAGCAGGCCGTTGGAGTTTTTGGGTAACCTGGCGCTGCTGATCGTGGGTGGCAACGACACCACCCGCAACTCCATGACCGGCGGCGTGTTTGCTCTAAATCGATTCCCGGATGAGTTTATCAAATTGAAAAACGACCCGAGCCTGATTCCGAATATGGTGTCAGAAATCATCCGCTGGCAAACGCCCCTGGCCCACATGCGCCGTGTTGCCACGGAAGATGTGGAGCTGAACGGTCAGACCATCAAACAGGGCGACAAGGTTGTCATGTGGTACGCCTCCGGTAACCGTGACGAACGCGCGATTGATCAGCCGGAACAGTTCATTATCGACCGCAAAAGTGCCCGTAATCACTTGTCCTTCGGGTTTGGCGTTCACCGTTGCATGGGCAATCGTTTGGCTGAGTTGCAGTTGCGTATTCTTTGGGAAGAGTTGCTGGCGCGCTTTGATCAGATTGATGTGGTTGGTAAGCCAGAATATGTGCAATCCAACTTCGTGCGTGGCTATTCGAAACTGATGGTTCAGCTGACAGCCAAGCCCTCGGGAGCATGAGTTCATGAGCCAAACATGCATCATCATTGGCGCCAGCCATGCAACTGCGCAATTAACGGCAAGCCTTCGTCAGGAAGGCTGGGGTGGTGACATCCTGGTGATCAGCGACGAGCCCCATTTACCCTATTATCGGCCACCGCTTTCCAAGGCGTTTTTGTCTGGCGAGAAAACGGCGAAGAGCCTGGCTATTCGCCCGGATGCCTTCTATGAAAAGCAAAATGTGCGGTTTCGACAAGGGCGTGTTACGGCCATTAACCGGGATCGGCAGACGCTGACTCTTGGCGGGGATGAACAGCTGAGTTATGACAAGCTGGCACTGTGCACGGGCGCTCGAGTCAGGACCGTGGATGTGCCCGGCTGTGATCTGGCCGGGATACATTATCTGCGCGACCTGGCCGACGCTGAGTCTATCAAAGCGAGTGTTGCTGAAGGCCAGCATGCCGTCATTATTGGGGGTGGTTACGTTGGCTTGGAAACTGCGGCATCGCTCAGGCAGCTGGGGATGCAGGTAACCTTACTGGAGAGAGGGCCCCGAATACTTAGCCGGGTAACCGCGCCTGAAGTGTCTGAATTTTACCACCGGGTGCACACTGAACATGGGGTGCGTATTCACACCAACGTCTCGGTAGCAGGGTTTTCCGGTAACGGCCGTGTGGATAGAGTGGACTGTTCCGATGGCACTGAGTTTCCCGCTCGCTTGGTTGTAGTTGGCGTGGGCGTGATGCCAAATGTCGAGCTTGCTGAGGTGGCCGGCCTTGCGGTGGATAACGGCATTGTGGTGGACGAGAGTTGTGGTACCAGCGACCCAAACATTGTGGCTGCGGGGGACTGCACCAACCAGTTCAACAAGCTATACCGTTGCCGTATTCGCCTGGAATCTGTCCCCAACACCACAGAGCAGGCCAAGGTTGCTGCAGCGTCTATCTGTGGCTTTAATAAGGTCTCTAACACACTGCCCTGGTTTTGGTCCGATCAATACAATCTGAAATTACAGATTGCCGGCTTAAGCCAAGGGTATGACCAGGTTGTTATTCGTGGGGACAGGCTTGCGGGTCGAAGTTTTGCTGCTTTTTACTTTAAAGAGGGGCGGCTGATCGCTGCGGACTGTGTTAATCGTCCGCAGGAGTTTGTCTTAAGCAAGCAAGTCATTGCACAAAAAATCGACGTTCAGCCAGAGCGGATCGCGGATGATTCTGTGCCGGCAAAAGAATTGCTGAGGGCACCCTGTTGATCGCCCTGGCATACGCTTTGCGGGTGCACGCGGCAGCCAGGTACGACATGTTCACTGACCGCTTTTTGTGCACCTGCGTGATTTATCAGAAGAACACACCCGGCAGCCAGGTGGCTATTTCCGGAAAGATCATGATGATAGCAATGGCCAATATCTCGATGATCACAAACGGAACCACGGACGTGTAGATGTCCTTCATGGTTATGCTGGGTGGAACCACACCTTTCAGGTAAAACAGATTAAATCCGAAGGGTGGAGTTTTGTAGCCGATTTCCATGTTGATCACGAACAGAATGCCGAACCAGATCGGGTCGAAGCCGAGAGACTTCACGATCGGCATAAACACGGGCAGGGTGATCAGCATAATGCCAACCGGATCAAGCACCATAGCCAGGAAGAATATGATCACCATCATGGCGATGATGATGCCCCATGGGCCGCCGGGAATGTGCGACATCAAACCTTCTATAAGATCCTGTGCCCCCATGCTTTGGTATGCCGAGCTAAAAGCGTGAGCGGCAAACAGGATCCACATAATCATGCCGGTGAGCTTGAAGGTCCGGATGGCGGCCTCTTGCAGGATTTCCCACTTGAGCTGGCGATAAACGGCAGCTGAAATCAGCGACCCCAGAACGCCCATAGCGGCGGCTTCCGTTGGTGTGGTAATGCCCCCGATAATGGAGCCCAGCACCATAAACACAACGCCAATCGGTAGCAGTACGGCCCTTAAGGCACGGAGTTTCTCAGGCCAGGAGCCACGCTCCTCCGGTGGCAGTGCTGGCGCCAGGTGCGGTTGGAGGCTGGAGCGTACGAGGATGTAAGCAACGGTGAGTACCATCAACAGGACACCAGGCATGATACCGGCTGCAAACATCTGGCCTACGGATACACCGGTAATCAGTGCGTAGAGAATCATCAGGATACTGGGTGGAATCAGAATGCCCCAGCCGCCGCCGGTATTGATGACGCCCAGTGCCATCTTCTTGTCATAGCCACGTTCAAGCATTGAGGGAAGTGCGATGGTTCCCATGGCAACCACCGCTGCGCCACTGATGCCAACCATGGCAGCAAATACGGCGCAGATAACCAGGGTTCCGATAGCCAGGCCACCGCGAAGGCCACCGAACCAAAGGTGCATCATTCTGTACAGGTCTTTTGCGACCCCGGTTCGTTCGAGCACCATGGCCATGAAAACAAACAGGGGTATGGCTACCAGAGTAAAACTTTCCATCGTGCCCCAGATCTGCGAGGCCACCATATAAAAGGAATCAAATCCCCAGGTGAAATAGAGGAAGACCACCGAAACGCCACCGAGAACAAACGCCAGCGGCAAACCCAGTAACAAGAAAAACAGCAGAGAGCCAAAGAACAGCAGGGTCAGAATTTCAATACTCACGACTGCTCTCCTTCGGAAATGCTCTGATCCGGGCGGTAGTAATCCAGGTTGAATGCAATGGCAATGTCTTCCAGAAGCTTGGCCAGGCCTTGCAGTACCAACAGCCCTGTGCCGATGGGAATGGCGAGCTTAACTGGCCAAACAGGTGGGTTCCATGCCGAGTAGGATGTCTCCCAGCCAGCTATGGACTCACTAGCCATATCAATGCCGAACCAAAGCAGGGCAAGGGTGAAAATGAAAAATACCAGTGAGGTTACTATGTCCATAAACGCGCGCTTGCGAGGGGACAGTTGTGAGTGCAGAAGGTCTACGTTTACATGGCCCCTGTGAGCCATGATGTAGCCTCCCGACATGACCGCATAAATGCCGAACAGCATCTGGGTAAGCTCGTTTGTCCAGACTGTGGGTGAGTTGAACAGATAGCGGAAGCCCACCTCCAGTAACAGAAACGCGAACATGGCGAAAATGAGCAGAGCTATCCCGCGCCCGACAAAGTCATTGAGACGGGTAACCCCTTTTATGAATGCGGTCAGCACACTCATGACAGTCTCCAGGAGGATATTGGGTTTCTTCGGAGAGAGAAAAGCCGGAGCTGAAACTCTCCGGCCTTTCTCATTGATTTAATCATTGCAGCTTAAAGGTAGCCGAGCTCAGCCAGGTAGCCTTTCAGCATGTCTAGCGCCTTCTTTGCGTTTTCACTGCGCTTGCCTTCCTCGTCCCACATTCCCTGAGCAGCCTTTACCAGCTTGTCCTGAACCTCGTCGGGCAGCACATTCACTTGAACACCCTGTTCCGCAATCACCTTGGCCAGAGTTGTGCGTTCTTTATAAAGGTACTCGTTGGTACGAATCCAGAACTGCTCATCAAGTGTATCCTTGACGATCTTCTGCATGTCTTCGGGCAGCTTGTTAAGAGCTTTCTGGCTGACAATAATGACATCCGTGCCGGCAATGTTCAGAGCTGGCTGAACGTGATACTTGGCAACCTCATACAGGGCCATGCTCGCTGCGCCCTGTGCTGCACCCCAGTGGGCGCCGTCAACGATGCCAGAATCCAGTGCCGAGTATAGCTCGCTGCCTGGAATATAAGATGCTGCAGCACCGGCTTCGGTCAGAAACTTTTGCAAAGCGCCGGAGGAGCGGATCTTCAGACTGGTGAAATCGTCCCAGTTGTTGATAGGTTTTTTGACCACCATCTCCGTGGGATACACCTTGTCTGTCGCCCAGTACACGCCATGCTCGGCCGCTTCGTCACGAAGCATCTGCTCAAAGCCCATGCTCTGGTGGAAGTAGGCGGCTTCCCATACGTTACGGAACGCGAAGGGTAGGCCAGAGGCAATACCGGCAAGGGAGACTTTGTCTTGGGCATAGGCAGGAGAGATGGTGCCCATTTCCAGAATGCCCCGACTTACGGCGTTAAACGTTTCCTGTGCTTTGAACAGTGCGCCGGCCTCATAAAGCTTTAGCTTCAGGCGCCCATCGGTGCGTTCGTCCAGAACGCGCTGCAGCCGTACCAGGCTGTCAGTGTAAGAGCTGCTGGCGCCAGGCCAGTGCGATTGAACTTTCCACGTGAACGTCTCCTGAGCTGTTGCCGGTGCAGCAACCAGGGCGGCAGACACCCCGAGCGTAAGGGCTGACGCGTAAACGGCCAGTGCTTTTCGTGTTTTGGCGAAGAGATTCATAACTGTGCCTCATTCGTGTATTGGTACTTTTTGTTGTTTCACTGTGCAGAACTTACGACTGCAGGGTGAATTTGTCAGCTCCGAATCTATCACAAGATCGGGCTTTTGCAATAGGATGTTTTGTGTGAAGACAACAGAATATTCTTAAAAGGATAGACCAATGATCGACTGTCAGCAGTCCCAAGGCTTGCTCCACGTTATTATTAATCGCCCTGAGAAGAAAAATGCTCTGACCCGAGCTATGTATCAGCAGTTGAGTGACGCCGTAACTCGGGCCAATGGCGATGAGACCATAAACGCCATTGTTATCTCTGGCGCCCGCGGTGTGTTCACTGCCGGCAACGATCTCGATGATTTCCGGGCCCGCGCTACAGAAAAAAACCCCAAGCCATCTGGGGGGCTGGCGTTTATTGAGGCGCTAATTAACTGTGATACGCCGGTCATAGTCGCGGTTGAAGGCTTGGCAATTGGAATCGGCACCACGATGTTGCTGCACGTGGATGTGGTGGTGGCGGCAGAAAATGCGACTTTTAAAACGGCATTTGTGGATCTCGGTTTGGTACCGGAAGCCGCGTCTACAGTAACCATGCCCTTGCACCTTGGGGCCCGCAAAACCACTGATCTGTTGTTGTTGGGCGAGGTGATCAACGGCCGTGATGCAAAAGAATGTGGACTGGCAAGCCGGGTTGTGAAGGAGGGGCAAGCTGTTACTCAGGCTTTGGCCATCGCCGAAGGGTTGACCGGCAAACCCCGGGATGCGTTGCGAGCCAGCAAGCGGCTGATTCGGGCGCCGTGGCGGGAACAAGTCACGCAGGCGCTGGAGCGTGAGCGCGAGGTGTTTTCTGAACGACTTCGCTCCGACGATTGCCGGGCCGCTTTAGATAAGCTGGCCCGGCGCTGAGCGGCATTAGCGCTCGAGGCGCTGCCAATACGGCGCCCGCAGCTCGCGCTTCAAAATTTTGCCGATAGTGGAGCGAGGCAATTCTTCACGGAGCTCAATCTCTGAGATTCGCTGAGTTTTGCCAAGCCGTTCGTTGGCCCATTGGAGTAATTCGGGCCCGGAATTCTTTTGTCCGGGCTTGAGAACCACCAGGCCCAAAGGTGTTTCACCCCACTGATCGCTCGGAACACCGATAACCGCTGCATCCTCCACCGCAGGGTGGTCCAATAGCGCCTTTTCAAGGTCCACGGCGTAAATATTGAATCCACCTGAAATGATCATGTCCTTACGGCGATCGAGGATATGAATAAACCCGTCCTCGTCTATGCGCCCCATGTCTCCGCTGCGATAGAATACGTGGCCCTCCGGGCTCTTCCACAGCATTTCCTGGGTCTGTTTCGGCTGGTTTACGTAGCCCCGCATCATTGAAATGGCGCGACCAACCAGTTCGCCGGTTTCGCCTTTCGGCAACTCCTGGCTGTTTTCGTCGATGACACGCACTTCCGCGCCTTCCGTTGGAATGCCCACCGAGTTCCATTTGCTCGGGTGTGCGGCGCAGTCGAGGCTGGTGGAAATGCCACCTTCTGTCAGACCGTAAACTTCCCGTAGGTTGCCGGGCCAGCGTGCCATGGCGTCGGCTATCACCTCCGGTCGTAAGGGCGCACTGGTGCAAAGCTTTAGCTTGAAGCTGGAGAGGTCAAAACGATCAAACTCCGTGTCAGACAGAATCCTCTGATACTGCACAGGCACCAGCATGGCGTGGGTTACGCGATGGGTTTCGGCCAGTTCAAGAAACCGTCGGGCGTCAAACTTTGCCATGATCACCAAGGTGCCGCCATGAAACAGCGTAGGTAATACCGAAACCAGTGTGGTGTTTGAATAGAGCGGTGTTGAAACAAGATTAACGGCCTCGCCGTCCAGTCCGTAGCGGCTCATGCGCTCCATCTGTCGCTGGCGGAACCTGTAATCGTGGAGGATGCCCTTTGGGGTGCCTGTGGTTCCAGAACTGTAGATGATGTTGAAGGCGTCATCTGGTGAAACATCAGCAGGCAATGCCTCAACTGTGGCATTGCCAAGCCAGCTACTCAGCGTTTGGCCAATTCCTTCGCCATTTTCATCCAGAGAAACAATGCGGTTGTTTGCGAGTGCCTTAAGCCCCGGCCGGAGGCGCTGAAGCAGATCCCGGTTCTTCTGTGACACAAACAGAAATTGCGCGCCGCAATCGGACAGCATCAGGCTCAGGGCTTCCGCGCTGGCCATGCCTGAGAGAGGCACCATGCAGCCGCCGGCGGTCAGCACGCCAAGGTAGAGGGCAACGTAGTTGGCGCTGTTTTCTGACAAAGCTGCAACAGTATCGCCGTGTTGAAGACCGGCTTCTCTTAGGTGGTTGGCGATCTTGTTGGTCTGATCGAGCAAGGTTTCCCAGCTCAACACGGCTTGCTCGCTAATCAGCGCGGGGTGCGCCGCCCGTGCGGTTGCGAACCTCTGTATCCGGTGGCCGATGGCCTCCATGGGTTCACCAGGAGTTATGGGGGCGTACACCGGCATTTCTCTCAGGTTGCTTTTCATTTTTGTCCTTTTTGCTGCTATGGTGTTTTGACTAGTGAAATCTACTTCCGATTATATTGACTTAAAAGCGGAAGGCATGACAAATTAATGCGAGAGCAAAACTGCCAGCGCAATAATAAAACCTGAGATGCAAGCAATAATAAAGCCTGAGATACAAGGAGTAGCGGCATGGGGCGTTTTGATGGTCGGGTGGCTGTTGTCACCGGAGCTGGCAGTGGTATAGGCCGGGCGACCGCGTTACGGCTGGCGCGTGAGGGTGCCCAAGTGGTTATGGCAGATACCTCTGAGTCTGGCTTGGTTGAAACCGGGAACCAGATGCCAGCAGGTGCTGAGCACCTTCGTCGCCTTGTTAACGTCGCGGATGAGGCTCAAGTAAAAGACCTGGTAAGCGAGACCATAAAGGTTTTCGGCAAAATCGATATTCTGTGCAACATCGCAGGCATAGCCAGCACAGGGAGCGGCCACCCACTGGTAACCGCAAATGAGCGAGACGAGTGGGACAAGGTGCTGTCGGTTAACCTGATTGGCACCATGCTGCTCATCAAGCATGTTGCGCCTCACATGCAGGCTCGTAAACTTGGTTCTATTATCAATACAGCGTCGGTTGCCGGTATCCGCTCGGGTGCAGGAGGCAATGCCTATAGCGCCTCGAAGGCTGGAGTGATCAATCTCACGATGACTGCTGCGTGTGATCTTGGCGGTCATAATGTTCGTGTGAACGCTGTTTGCCCGGGGCTTGTTGAGACAGGCATGACAAGCGCTGTGTTTGATTATGCTCGCACCCACGAAAAAGCCCACAAGCTGGGCGCTCGCTGTGAACTGCGCCGCTATGGCGATCCGGAAGAGATCGCGGCAGCCATTTTGTTTTTTGCCAGCGACGATGCCAGCTATATCACCGGACAGGCGTTGCCGGTGGATGGTGGCAATACAGCCTCTCTGAACCTGCCAGGAATGAAAGTGTAATGAACAAGCAAGACCCCCCATATGTTGACGGTACGGAACTGCCGGGCTTTCACAGTTTGCTCGGCTATCGCCAGGCGTCCTGGGAGGAAGACGAAGCGGTTCTCGAACTGGAGCTCCAGCCCAGGCACCTGAACCTGGGTGGCGTTATTCATGGCGGCGTACTTACGTCGCTGCTTGATATCGCGCTGGCCCAAGCCGGCACCCACTGCCCCTTCCCGGGGCGGATGCGAAAAGCCATCACCCTGTCGTTAACCACCACCTTCACCGGGCAGTGCTCCAGCGGAACCATTCGTGTGACCGGGCGAAAGCGGGCCGGTGGTACGCGGATTTTTAACAGCTCCGGTGAGGTTCATGACGATAAGGGCAACTTGCTTGCCATCGCGGAAGGCACGTTTCGGATCCGGTCTGGCAGTGATAAGCCAGAAGGCGTCCCTATCTGATTTTAAATGTACACAATAAAAATCTGGCCGGTTACGAAGGCTGGTCACCGAATCAATACGAAAGAGGAAGCCCACATGTTCGAGTTGTCTGACAAAGCAAACAAATTGCAGGCGCAATTAAACGAGTTCATGGATGCGTATATATATCCGAATGAGCCTCTGCACCATGAGCAAATTGAGAAGGCCGAGAACCGCTGGGCACCGGTTCCGATCATTGAAGAACTGAAGGCTAAAGCGAAAGCCGCAGGCCTCTGGAATTTATTCCTGCCAGAGAGTGACCTGGGCGCTGGCCTGACCAACTTTGAATATGCTCACCTTTGCGAAATCATGGGCCGTTCTGAAATGGCGCCAGAGGTGTTCAACTGCTCTGCACCGGATACCGGCAACATGGAAACCATCGCCCGATACGGAGATGCAGAGCAGCAGGAGGAGTGGCTGAAGCCTTTGCTTGCGGGTGAAATTCGCTCCTGCTTCTCCATGACAGAGCCGGACGTAGCTTCCTCCGATGCCACCAACGTTGCTTGCGAAATTCGCCGTGATGGCGACGAGTATGTCATCAACGGCAAAAAATGGTGGTCTTCAGGTGCCATGACCACCACCTGCAAAATTGCCATCGTAATGGGAAAAACGGACCCGGCCGCGCCTAAGCATCAACAGCAATCCATGATTCTGGTACCGCTGGATGCACCCGGTGTGAAACTGATCCGCCCGCTGACCGTGTTTGGATATGACCACGCGCCCCATGGCCACGCAGAGGTTCATTACGAGAACGTGCGGGTCCCCGTTAGCAACATTCTGCTGGGTGAGGGGCGTGGTTTTGAAATTGCCCAAGGCCGCCTTGGGCCAGGTCGTATTCACCACTGCATGCGCACCATTGGTGTTGCGGAGCGTGCTCTGGAGCTGATGTGTAAACGTGCCAACGATCGGGAAGCATTCGGCAAGCCGTTGTCCAGTTTTGATTCAATCCGCAAAGACATCGCCCGTAGTCGCATCGAAATCGAGCAAGCGCGGTTGTTGACGCTAAAGGCTGCACACATGATGGACACCGTGGGTAACAAGGTAGCTCGCCAGGAGATCGCCATGATCAAGGTGATCGCTCCAAGCATGGCGTTAAAGGTGCTCGATCGTGCCATTCAGGTGCACGGTGGTGCCGGCGTAAGCCAGGACACCTTCCTTGCGTCAGCCTGGGCCAAGGTTCGCACGTTGCGGTTGGCCGATGGCCCGGATGAAGTACATCTGGATTCTGTTGCCAAAATTGAACTGCGCCAGTATCGCTGATCAGGTCCAAACCTTGGGTGGAGGAACGCACTTTCCGCCCGCTCCAGATGCTTCAAGTACGAGGATCGAGTTATGAACAACCCGCTTTTTGATATGACCGGCAAGGTGGCCCTGATCACGGGTTCCACCAAAGGCATCGGCCGTTCAATCGCTGAAGAAATGGCCCGACTGGGCGCAAAAGTTGTTATCTCCAGCCGCAAAGCCGACGCCTGTGAAAAGGTTGCGAACGAACTGACATCGCAAGGTTACGAGGCTATGGCCATACCTTGCCACGTTGGCAAAAAAGACGACCTGCAGAACCTGGTGAACAAAACCAACGAAGCCTGGGGCACTATCGACGTGCTCGTATGTAACGCCGCCACCAACCCCGTCTACGGCCCAACCTCCGAAATGACCGACGAGGCCTGGGACAAGATCATGGACACCAACGTTAAAGGTTCCTTCTGGCTCACCAACATGGTGCTGCCGCAGATGGCAGATAAAGGCGAGGGCGCCGTTGTGATGCTGTCCAGCATCGCCGGAATCCGTGGTAACACCACCATCGGAACCTATGGTGTTTCCAAGGCGGCCGAGGCGGCCCTTGCCCGGAACCTTGCAGTTGAATGGGGCCCGAAGGGTATTCGCATCAACAGCATCGCCCCGGGCCTCATCAAGACCGATTTTGCGAAAGCCCTGTGGGAAGACCCGGTGCGGGTCAAGCGCGCAGAAGATAAAACCCCGCTAAGACGAATCGGCGACCCAGTCGATATTGCCGGCCTAGCGGTGTTTTTATCGACCAAGGCTAGTGCCTACATAACCGGCCAAACCATAGTAGCCGACGGCGGCGAAACTATTTGTTAATTGAGTAAGCACTGAATTCTGCCAAGGGCTGTGGGTGGTAACGCTTTTCTGCAGGAAAAAAATGTCTGAGCGCAGTGAGTTGTTTTTTCCGAAAGAAAAGCGTTACCACCTACAGACCGCCGCCCCCAAACAAAGGCCGCCACCCGATAACGAAAGGCAACAAAAACAATGAGCATAACCCCAGAGCTGGTAACCGTCCTCCCAGCCCACAAATTCGACGAAGCCAGGCTTCTGTCCTGGCTCCAGCAAGCCATGCCGGGTTTCGGTAACCGTCTTGAGGTAAAACAGTTCCAGGGTGGTCAGTCGAATCCTACGTTCCTGCTGGAAACCGACGGCGGCCGTTATGTTCTGCGGAAAAAACCACCTGGAAAAACGTTGCCTTCTGCACACATGGTCGAGCGAGAGTACAAGGTAATCCGGGCACTCTCGGACAACACCAGTTTTCCAGTGCCTAAGGCCAGGGTCCTGTGTGAAGACAGCGAGATCATTGGCACGCCCTTCTACGTGATGGACTTCCTGGAGGGCCGCATTGTCAGTCATTCTGCCTTGCGAGAGTTGGATCGTCAGGAAAGGCTGCCAGCCCATCACTCCGCCATCGACACGCTCGCACAGCTGCACTCTGTTGACGTGAATGCCGTTGGCCTTGGCGAATACGGTCGCCCGGAAGGCTATGTGGCGCGTCAGGTTTCCCGTTGGAGCAAACAGTATCTTGCGGCCAAAACCGACGACATGCCCGCTATGGACAAACTAATGGCCTGGCTGCCTGAAAACCTGCCCTCCACCGATGAGTGCGCCATTGCCCACGGCGACTATCGCTTCGGCAACCTGATGCTGGCGCTGGATAAGCCCGAGGTGATCGCCGTTCTGGATTGGGAACTATCTACCCTGGGGCACCCGCTGGCGGATCTGGCTTACTACTGTCTGCCATATCACTTGCCTTCGGATATGCCGGGTATGCGCGGACTGCTGGGCGAGGATCTGGAAGCACTGGGCATCCCGGATGAGCAGGCGACTATCGCTCGCTACTGTGCCAAAACAGGCCGTGAAAGCATTGCAGATTGGCACGTCTACCTTGCTTTTTCGCTGTTCCGGTTGGCCTCGATACTTCAGGGTGTCTACAAGCGAGCGCTGGACGGTAACGCCGCCAACGCCAATGCACTGGAAGTCGGGAAACGGGCCAGCCTGCTGGCCGAAACCGGCTGGAAAATCGCCAACGCAGGAGAGCGGATATGACGGCACGTATCGTTCGACGTATTTTGATTACCAACGATGATGGCATTAATGCTCCGGGGTTGGCGAGGCTGGAAAAGATTGCCCGAAACCTCGCAGAAGAGGTTTGGGTTGTTGCCCCTGAGCACGACCGCAGTGGCGCGGGACAGAGCATTTCCATACACGATCCCTTACGAGTATACGAAGCCGGCGAAAAGCGTTATGCCGTTTCCGGTACGCCGGCTGACTGTGTGCTCTATTCTCTTGCTCACTGGTTTGGCGAAACGCCTCCGGATCTGGTGCTCTCCGGTGTTAACTGTGGGGCCAATATAAGCGATTCGGTGCAGTATTCAGGCACCGTTGGTGCAGTGCTCAGTGCGCAACATATGAACATTCCCGCCATTGCTTTGAGCCAGGCTTTTTTGTCCAGGGACGGTATCCAATGGGCGCCTGTTGAGCGCTTTGGTGAAGCGGTCATTCGGAAGCTGTGGCAGCCGGGTGAAACCCGGGCCTGGAACGTGAACTTTCCTGCCTGCGACGCTGCGGACATCAACTCTGCGCGCTTGTGTCATCAGTCTAACGGTTCCATCCAGCAAGCCCGGCTGCTGGCTGGGCGGGATGCCCGCAGCCTGCCGTACTGGTGGCTGGGATTTGATCGCAGCTCCAAACATATAGTTGCACCGAATTCAGACGTGGCGGTGCTGAGAGACAAAGCCATTGCGATCGCTCCTCTAAGACACGAAGGTTCCCTGCCAGGGGACACCAAAGAATTTGATCTGTCCGCCACGCGGGCAGACTGACCTTAATCTGGAGAAAACCGTAGCCATGTTTACACGCCATTATTCGGTCTGGCCGAAAGAGTTGCCCAAGACCATGACGTTGCCAAAAACCAGCGTTTTTACCAACCTGGAGATCTCGGCTCTGCGTTATCCTGATCACACTGCGATCATTTTCTATGATGCGCCCATAACATACCGCCGCCTGCTGGAAGAGGTAGAAGCCATGGCAGGCTACCTGCAGGCACAGGGTGTGAAAAAGGGTGACCGGGTTCTGCTGTATATGCAGAACTCGCCGCAGTACGTTATCTCCTACTACGCCATTTTGCGCGCGGACGCCGTAGTGATCCCTGTGAACCCCATGAACCGGGCAGCAGAGCTTGAACACTATATTGCCGACACCCGCTCTGCCGTCTGTTTGGCAGGCCAGGAGCTGGCAAAGTACATCACACCACTGTTGGAGAATACGGATCTGGAACAGGTGGTGGTCGCCTCCTACAGCGCATACATCAAGCCTGATACTGATCTGGATTTGCCCGCAGAAGTGGCCGCTCCGGTTTGGTCGGGTGAGGTTCCTGGTGTCGTAAGCTGGGAAACCGCCTTGGCGGCAAGCCATACGCCTTCAGAACACACCGCAGGCCCAGAAGACCTGGCAGTGATCCCCTATAGCTCAGGTACCACTGGTGCGCCAAAAGGTTGTATGCATACTCATCGCTCAGTCATGGCAACGGCGGTACACCGGGTATTCTGGAACCTGAGTACAGCGGACAGTGTGCAACTTGCCACCCTGCCGTTTTTCCATGTAACGGGTATGACCGGTTCCATGAACGGGCCAATTTTTGGCGGCTCCACCTCGGTGATTATGACCCGCTGGGACCGCACAACCGCATCCAAGCTTATCGAGCGCTATAAGGTCACGGGCTGGACGAATATAGTCACTATGGCCGTGGACTTTCTTTCCAATCCGGACATTGGCAAATACGACCTCTCCAGCCTAAACATGATTGGTGGCGGAGGCGCAGCCATGCCGGTTGCTGTTGCAGAAAAGCTGAAAAAGCTGACGGGCCTGGACTACATCGAGGGCTATGGCTTGTCGGAAACCATGGCCGCAACTCACATTAATCCCAACGCGAAACCCAAGGCCCAGTGCCTGGGTATCCCCGTATTTGATGTGGACAGCCGGATTATTGATGTAGATACCCTGGAAGAAAAGGGGCCGGGTGAAACCGGTGAGATAGTTACCTGTGGCCCGCAGGTAACCATTGGTTACTGGAACCGGCCGGCCGAGACCGATGCGGCGTTTGTCGAAATTGATGGTAAACGCTTCTTCCGCACCGGTGATCTCGCGTATTACGACGAAGAGGGTTATTTCTTCATGGTCGACCGCCTTAAGCGAATGATCAACGCATCCGGATTCAAGGTGTGGCCGTCGGAAGTGGAGGGGCTGATGTACCGACACCCGGCCATTCATGAAGTGTGCATTATCTCGGCGCCTGACCCCAAGCGTGGTGAAACAGTCAAGGCTTGTATCGTACTGACGCCGGAGGCCGACAGCAGCATTAGCGCTGAAGATATGATCGCCTGGTGCAGGGAGCACATGGCGGTTTACAAGGTACCCACCATTGTCGAGTTTGTGAGCGACCTGCCAAAGTCTCCCACGGGTAAGTTGATGTGGCGCTCCCTTCAGGAAGACGAATGGAAGGATAAGCTGTAAAACAAAATAAAATCATAACAACGTTCCGCACAGAGAAACATGATTTTATTATGTTGACAAGTGAGACGAACGATGCAATTGTTTCAGTCTGAGACGCAGGGCAAGTATGTCCTGCGAACCTGATCCCAGAACTTTCCGATAAAAACAAGCAACGGAGGGGGCAGATTTGACCCTTTTTTTACAGCAGATTATGAACGGTCTGACCCTTGGGAGTATCTACGGGCTCGTAGCTCTCGGGCTGACTCTGGTATACGGAATACTCCACATTCCGAACTTCGCACACGGGGCGCTATACATGGTAGGCGCCTTCATGTCGTATTTTTTCATGGTAGATCTGGGCGCTCATTACTGGATTGCCATGGCAGGCTCTGCAGCTGTTGTCGCAATCCTCGCCATTCTCTGTGAGCGCCTGGTGTTTCATCCCTTGCGTAACTCACCACCCATTCACGACAAGATCGCTGCCATAGGCGTTCTGCTGTTCCTGGAAGCGGTGGTACAGATGTTCTGGGGTGCAGACTTCCGCCGTATGAGCTCGCCGTTCACCGGCATCATGAATTTTGACGGGCTAATCATTCCAGAGCAGCGACTACTGATTATCGTAAGTGCGTTCGCTCTGGTGGTGGCTCTGCAGCTATTTCTGCGTAAAACCATGACCGGTGCCACGATCATCGCCATGGCTCAGAACCGGGAAGGCGCTTTCCTCGTGGGAATCGATTCCAACAGAGTGGCCATGATGACGTTTGCTATCTCTGGCGGGTTGGCCGCCGTGGCAGCAACGCTGTATGCCCCAATTAATCTGGTTTACCCCGCTATGGGACACCTGGTCATCATGAAGGCGTTTGTCATCATCATTTTGGGCGGCATGGGCAGTGTTCCCGGTGCTATTGCGGGCGGCATGATTATTGGATTTGCTGAGGCGTTTGGCGGGTTTTACATATCCACAGCCTACAAAGACATTATTGCCTTTGGCTTGCTGGTGCTGATTCTTTCTTTGCGCCCGCAGGGCCTATTTACGAAGGGGGCGCACTGAGCATGTTTTACAAAATAGGAAAGCTGCTGATGAAGCCGGGCGCCAAGCTTGCAATGTTGGCATTCGCACTTGTTTTCCCGTTTCTGGCCAGCAATGAGTACCAGGTTTATGTTATGGCGTCGGCTTTTGTCTGGGCCATAGCCGTTTACGGTCTAAACATCATTACCGGATATTGTGGCCAGCTTAACCTGGCTCATGGTGGGTTTTTTGCCATTGGGGCCTATACGCTGGGGCTGCTCACTGCAGATGCTGGCTGGGGCTTTTGGCCGGCGCTTCTGGGGGCGCTGTTCATGACGGCAGTGCTGGGTTTCCTGGTGGGGATTGTGTCCCTGCGGTTGAAGGAACATTACTTTGCCATATTTACGCTGTGCGTGGGTTTCATTATCTATCTGCTGATAGACAAGTGGGAAGAGCTCACCCATGGCGCGATTGGCGTTCGTGATATTGCTGCGCCCTATGGCTTTGGCCTGGTTGATTTCACCGATACCACACCCTTTTACTATCTGGTTTTGGCGTTCCTCGTATTTGCCATCTGGTTTATGGGGCGCCTGTCCCGGTCGTTGCTGGGGCGTACGTTTATCGCCATTCGTAACGGTGATGAGTTAGCGCAATCCCTGGGTATCAACCTGATGCGTAACAAGTTGCTGGCATTTGTGCTTTCAACCACATATGCCGGTCTGGCCGGTGCGCTCTATGCCGGCATGGTGCGCATCATCGGCCCTGAAGAAGCGAACATTAACCATACTTTCGACATGATCACCTATTTGCTGGTGGGTGGTATCGGCACGTTGACAGGCCCGCTGCTTGGCACCGTAGGTATTGTGTGGATTACACAATCCCTGCAATTCCTTGAAGAGTACCGAATGATTATCTTCGGGCCCCTTCTGGTATTGCTGGTGATCTTCGCCCCCCGTGGCATTTCCGGCTCTTTCCTCACTTGGATGCATCGCAAGGCGCAATCACTTGCGCCGGGCAAGAAACAAGCGCAGAGCAAGGTAACAGCCGCGAAGCAGGCCGGGGAGGCAGAGAATAATGCTTAAGGTAGAACATCTGACGAAAATGTTTGGCGGTCTGGCCGCAGTGAACGATGTTTCTGTGGAATTCGAGACTGGTAAGATCAACGCGATCATCGGGCCCAATGGCGCCGGGAAAAGCACCTTCTTTAATCTCATTTCCGGGCTGCATCAGCCCACATCCGGGCGCATTTTGCTGGACGGCGTGGATGTGACTCATCTGCCCTCAGATAAGGTGGCTCGGCTGGGTGTAGGTCGTACCTTCCAGACCACCAATCTATTTGAGCAGGCCACGGTGCTGGATAACCTTATTGTCGGTCACCGGTTACGCACGCGTTCTGGGTTGTGGGATGTGTTGATCAACAGCAAACGTCTGCAGCGCGAAGAAAAAGCCGCTCGGGACAAGGCTCAGGAAGCTCTGGATTTTGTAGAGCTTGGCCATGTTGCTGGCCAGTTCATTGCCGATATCACTCAGGAGGAACGCAAGCGAGTGGCTTTTGCCCTAGCGCTGGCGACTGACCCGAAAATCGTACTTCTGGATGAGCCTGCAGCCGGCGTAAACCCGGAAGAAACGGCGAGCTTTGCCCGGCTTATGCGCAAAATGGTGGATAAAGGTCTGACCGTGTGCCTGATAGAGCACAAAATGGACATGATCATGAACCTGGCAGATAAAATCATGGTACTGGATCACGGCGAGAAAATTGCCGAGGGAACGCCGGAAGAGATACGTAATAATCCGGTAGTGATCGAAGCCTATCTGGGAGGTGGTGAAGATGCTGCAGCTTGATAAGCTCGACGTCTGTTACGGCAGTTTCAAGGCGCTTACGAACATCTCGATGACTGTTGAGACAGGTGAGTTGGTTGTTCTCTTGGGCGCCAACGGTGCCGGAAAGACCACACTATTCAATGCAATCAGCGGCCTTGTTAAGGCTACGGCCGGCACCATCCAGTTTGAAGACAAGCAACTCAAAGGGATGAAACCCAGCGCCGTTGTAGGCGGTGGCGTGGTGCAGTGCGCGGAAGGGCGAAAGTTGTTTCCCGAGATGAGCGTTATGCAAAACCTGATGATGGGCGCTTACGTTCATCGCCGGGACAGGCAGGGCAACAAGAAGCGTCTGAATGAGGTACTTGAGCTGTTTCCGATTTTGGAAGATAAGGCGCAGCAACCGGCGGGATCGCTGTCTGGCGGACAGCAGCAGATGGTAGCCATAGGCCGAGCCATGATGAGCCGACCGCGTTTACTGATGTTGGACGAACCATCCCTGGGCTTGGCTCCGCTGGTGGTCAAGCAGATGTTTGAAACCATAAAACAGATTAATAGCCTTGGTACCACCGTGCTACTGGCTGAACAGAATGCCTTCGCGGCTCTGAAAATCGCTCACCGTGCCTATGTGATGGAGAACGGCCACTTGGTGATGGAGGGCGACCGGGAAGCCATGCTGGGCAATGAAGAAGTTCGCAAGGCCTACATTGGAGCCTGATCGTTTCGATATTTGACGCATGATAAGAAAGCAACAAACCAGGAGAAAACAATGAAAATAGTAACGACACTGGGCCGTGCAGTCGCGGCGGTAACTCTGAGTATGAGCGTTGCAACAGGTGCTATGGCTGGCGAGGTCAATATTGGTTTTACCGGGCCGCTAAGCGGTGGTGCGGCTTTGTATGGCGAAAATACGCTGTCTGGCCTGCGTATGGCTGCGGATGAAATCAACGCAGCAGGTGGCTTCGACTTGAACGGCGAGAAAACCACCATCAACATGGTTTCGCTGGATGATCGGTATTCCCCAGCCCAGGCAGCAACAAACGCCAAGCGTTTGAAGCAGGAATCTAACGTACCGGCTGTCTTTACTCCACATTCCGGCGGCACCTTTGCTCTGCAGGACTTCAACGAGAAAGCCAACTTCCTGGTTATGGCCTATACCAGTGTCCCGGCGGTAACGGAAAAGGGAAATACCCTGACTCTGCGCATTCCGCCTACGTTTGACGGCTATGTGCGGATGTTCACCGAATATGCTCAGGAACATCATGGCAAGACCCTGGGCATGGCCGGGGCTACCCATGAGTACGCAAAAATCTGGGCCTCCATGATCGAGAAAGAGTGGGTGGCCAAAGGTGGAACCGTGGTTGCCAACAACCCAATGGATTACAACAAGTCTGCTGACTTTTTCACCGGTGTGAGCCGGGTCATTGCTGCCAAACCAGATGTTATGTTCGTTGGTGGTGCGTCAGATCCTACCGGTCTGGTCGTGCAGCAGGCGCGGCAGATGGGGTTTGAAGGCAGCTTTGTTATTATGGACCAAGCCAAAATTGATGAGGTGGCTAAAGCTGCCGGTAGCCTGGACATGCTCGAGGGTGCAATAGGTGTGGTGCCCTTGAGTGTTTACGAGACCGAAGCAGCTAAGGGCTTCATTGAGCGCTACAAAGCCAAGTACGATAAAATGCCGGGCTCTGAGGCTGCCTACAACTACTTGGCGTTGCACGCTCTTGTAGAAGCCATGGATGTGACAGACTCGACAGAGCCAAAAGTGCTTCGGGCTGCCATGGGTGACGCTCTTAAAAGCATGGACTCCAGTAAAAACCCGTATGCTGTTAAAGACGTAACGGAGGGCGGTGGTTTCGTGACTAACGCTACCCTGGCTACGGTCAAAGATGGCAAAGTTGTGCGGGTTTCCAAAGACTAAATACTTGGCTGGGTGACGGGAGTAAGCCGAACAAGGCGTACTCCCGTCCGCTGTTGTTAGACCATCCATGGCTTCAACCTTCAGCCTGCGCATAGGGAGTTGTTCCGAACATGAGTGATAAGCCCAGTATTTTGATTGTTGGCGCCGGAGCCATTGGTAGCTTCTACGGTGCCATCCTCAAGAACGCCGGTTGTTCGGTAAGCACGGTGCAGCGTTCAGATTATGGTGCTGTTAAAGATCATGGTATCCGTATCACAAGCCCGCTCGGAGACCTGTCCTTCGAGCCTGACCATGTATACCGTGATGGTGACTTGCCTGACGAAGCCCCCGACTTTCTGGTTCTGTGCGTGAAAGTTCTGCCGGGCGTGGATCGGGTTGCGCTGGTCGCCCCCTGGGTGGGTGAGAAGACCCGCTTGGTGCTGATCGAAAATGGCTTGGATATCGAAAAGGAACTGGCAGATGCTTACCCGGACAACCCACTTATAAGCTGTCTGGCGTTTATTGCTGCGAGCCGAACCGAGTCCGGTGTGGTTGAGCATAAAGCTTATGGCAAGTTAGTGATGGGGCGTTACCCGGAAGGCGTTGATGAGAACTGTCGGGTTTTATCTCAATTGTTTATAGCAGGCGGCATTAAGATCGACCTGACTGAGCGCGTTGTGGGTGAGCGTTGGCGCAAGTGCCTCTGGAATACCCCGTTCAACCCTCTGTCGGTGATTGCCAACGGCGCGGATACCCGAACCATTTTGGATACCGAAGGCGGCGAAGAGCTCGTTCGGGCCATGATGCGTGAGGTGATGGATGTGGCTGCGGCAGAGGGCTACCCAATGGATGAGGCGCTGATCGATCAGAACATTGAGGGCACCCGAAAAATGCCCCCATACAAAAACAGCATGGCGCTGGATTACCTGAACAACCGGCCCATTGAGCGGGAGGCCGTTCTGGGTAATGTGGTGGCCTTGGCCAAGCGCCATGGCACGCCAGTACCCCACCTGAACACTGTGCTTACCACCCTGAGGATGCGCGCAGCGCTGGAAGGGCGGGAGTAGTATTCGATTACAGCTGCCTTGGTCAGGCTACATACATGGCAAGGTTTTCGGTTACACACGCTGGTTTGTCTTGGCCGTTGATTTCTACCGTGGTTTTGTACGTCGCCAGCGTTCTTTTGTCGCCTACGGATGTAACGGCTATCAGCTCAACTTTGGTGCGAATCTCCGAGCCTACCGGCACAGCCGCAGGAAAGCGGAGTTTGTTCGTACCGTAATTAATGGTGGCTGTAGTGCCGGTCACCCGCAATGCCTGAGGGTTAAGCCGGGAGATCAGAGATACCGTCAGGTAACCATGGGCAACCGGGCTTTTCCATGGTGACTCCCGCTTTGCCCGCTCCACGTCCACATGAATCCACTGGTGATCGCCCGTGGCATCGGCAAATGCCCCGACCATTTCCTGGGTAATGGTCAGCCAGGGGCTATAGCAACACAGGCGCCCTTTGTGGCCGTCCAGTTCATCGAGATGTATTTCAGTCATACTGTAACTTTCCTATACCGCATAGCCTGGGCTTTTGCTGTCCAGCAGGCGCAACAGTGCCGGCCAGGTAAGCTTCGCGGCACTGCCCAAGGACTGTGACTGTTCTTTAGTTGTACGAATGGCTTGCTCGGAGGGCATCCACACAGGGCCGCAGCTTTGCGCTTTAACCTGTATCTCGCAGGCTTTCATCAAGAAGTACAGGTAAGTGAAGGTTTCCGGTACGTCTTTCCCTGCGGTAAGTACGCCGTGGTTGCGCAACATCATCATGGATTTGCCGCCAAGATCTCGTATCAGGCGCTCACGCTCATCCAGATTTAGTGCTACGCCTTCGTAATCGTGGTAGCTCAGGTGGTCAAGACAAAGCATGGCCGTCTGGCTCAGGGGCAACAGGCCGTCCCGGTGAGCGGACACGGCTACGCCATCGGGCGCATGAAGGTGCATGACGGCGCCTGCGTCGTCGCGACCCATGTGCACGGCGCTGTGGATGGTAAAGCCGGCGGGGTTCACCCTGCCAAGCCCTCCGGCCGCCACAACCTGCCCGTCTTTATCCACTTTAACCAGGGACGAGGCAGTAATCTCGTGGAAAAGTAGGCCGTAGGGGTTAATAAGAAAGTGGTGCCCGGGGCCAGGCACTCGAGCGGAGAGGTGCGTGAAAACCAGATCGTCCCACCCAAACAGAGCAACGAGACGATAGGCTGCCGCCAGTTCACTGCGAACCTGCCATTCTGCGTCTTTCAGTGTATTTGCTTCGGTACTGGAGGTGTTTGTTGTCATGTTGTTCACCTTGTTTTCTGACTTTGCATAAAAAAGGGGGTGGCAAGCCACCCCCGAAAAAGACCTCTGGTTGATCAGAGAGGTCTCCGACTCACTGATCAGGGGCTTAGCTTGCCTGTAAAAGGGCGGCGTAGCGCTCCAGATGAAAATCGTCATCGCCCAGTTGGTGGTTGATCATGATCAGACGCTTGGCGTAGTGGGCGAAGTTATATTCCCACGTCATGCCGATGCCGCCATGAGATTGTATACCCTGTTCTGAAATAAACTGCCCGCTGCGGCCGATGACATTTTTTGCTGCGGCCAGCACGCGGCGGCGGTCAGTACTCTGTTCTTCGTCTGCCACGCTGGCTGCCAAGATCGCCATAGAGCGGGCCTGTTCCAGTTCAGACATCATGTCTACCATGCGGTGCTGAAGTACCTGAAACTTGCCGATGGGTACGCCAAACTGCTTGCGCTGTTTGAGGTAATCCAGCGTCAGCTCGTTGGCAATTTCCATAACCCCCACAGCTTCCGCACACAGCGCTGCAATGGCGCGGCCTGATTGATACTCAATCACCTCGGCGGCACTGCCTTCTTCGCCCAGCAGGGCGTCAGCACTTACCTGAACATTGTTCAGGGTAACGTCGCAACCCTTGGATCCGTCGATGGTGGGATAAACCCGGCGCTCTATTCCAACGGTATCCGCTTTAAGTGCAAACAGGCTGATGCCTTCGGCATCACGGCTATCACCCGAGGTGCGAGCGGATATCAGCATGATATCGGCACAGTGTCCGCCAATCACCACAGCCTTTCGGCCATTGAGCACGTAGCCTGAGTCGTTTTTCTCAGCGCGGGTTTCCACGTCGTTCAGATCGTAGAAACTCTGGGGCTCCTGAAGCGCAACCGCCGCTTGCAGTTCGCCGCTGGCAATGCCACTTAACCAGGTTTCTTTCTGGCTAGCGTTGCCCGCCTGGTCAATCAGCCCCCCAGCAAAAATAACAGACTGCAGGTACGGCTCCAGGCACAGGCCGCGGCCCAGCTCGGTCATGACAGACTGTACTTCTACTCCGCCACCGCCGAAGCCGCCCAGCTCTTCTGCGAAAGGCACGGCTGTCAGCCCCAGTTCGCTGAGCTGCTTCCAGAAATCAACGCTGAAACCGGCATCGGTTTCACTGAATTCCAGGCGCTTTTCAAAACTGTATTCACCGCGCACCAGACGGGCCACGGTGTCCTGCAGCATCTGCTGCTCTTCATTGAGTCGGAAATCCATGGTCGTCTCCTTAAAGCCCGAGAATCATTTTCGACACGATATTTTTTTGGATCTCGTTGGATCCGCCGAAAATCGAGAGCTTACGGTTGTTGAAATATTGTGCCGAAAGGGGAGCAGCATTCTCGTCTGACAGAAACTCGCCTTCGTAATCCAGGTTCAGCTCTTCTTCCACAAACGGGATGGCATAGGGCCCAATGGCTCGGCGTGCCAGGTCGTTAATAGCCTGACGAATTTCTGTGCCTTTTACCTTCAGCATAGAGCTCTCGGCGCCGGGAACGCCGCCTCCTTCAACCGCTGCAATGATGCGCAGGTTGCTGGTGGTTGCGGCCATCAAATCGATCTCAACCTTGGCAATGCGCTGGCTGAATGTCGTGTCTTCAATCAGCGGACGGCCATTCTTGATGCGGCGTGAGGCCAGCGCCTTCAGGTGAGACAGCGCGGCTTTGGACAAACCGATGCCGGCCAGGCCTGTGCGCTCGTACGTCAGCAGGAACTTGGCGTAGGTCCAGCCTTTATCTTCTTCACCTACCAGGTTTTCAACCGGAACCTTTACATCTTCAAAGAAGACTTCGTTCACTTCGTGTTCGCCATCGAGGGTGATGATCGGGCGTACGGTGATGCCTGGTGTGTTCATGTCGATCAACAGAAAGGAGATGCCTTCCTGTGCCTTTACCTCGGTGTTGGTGCGTACCAGGCAAAAAATCATGTTGGCGTATTGACCAAGGGTGGTCCAGGTTTTCTGGCCATTCACAATGTAGTGGTCGCCTTGGCGCACGGCGCGGGTTTTTAGTGATGCCAGGTCGGAGCCCGCACCTGGTTCTGAATAGCCTTGGCACCACCAGTCTTCGCCGCTGAGAATGCGGGGCAAGTAGGTCTGTTTCTGCTCTTCGTTACCAAACTTGATGATAACGGGCGCCACCATGTTTACGCCGAATGGAATAGAGCGGGGCACGCCATAGCGGCAGGACTCTTCATCCCAGATGTGCTTCTGAACCGGTGTCCACTTTACACCGCCATATTCCTCCGGCCAGTGCGTGGCGTACCAGCCCTGGGTACAAAGGATCTGCTGCCAGCGCAGGTGGTCTTCTTTGGTTAGGTGACGAAACCCCTTCACTTTGGCAGCGATGTCTGCCGGCAATTTCTTATCCAGGAAAGCGCGCACTTCGTCGCGGAACGCGAGCTCCTCGGCGGTGTAGTTCATGTTCATTGAGTAGCCTCGTAATATTTGGCTTGCAAGCATGAGGTGAATTTGAAAGCGTCGGTCATCAGCCAAACGCTGCAATACCTGTCTGGCCACGGCCAAGGATCAGAGCGTGAACGTCATGGGTGCCTTCATAGGTATTTACAGCTTCCAGATTCATCACGTGACGGATTACGTGGTATTCGTCCGCAATGCCGTTACCGCCGTGCATGTCGCGAGCAACCCGTGCGATGTCCAACGACTTTCCGCAGTTGTTACGCTTGAGTAGAGAAATTGCATCTGGGCTGGCTTCGCCTGCATCCATCATGCGGCCCAACTGCAGTGCGGCCTGGAGGCCAAGAGTGATTTCGGTCTGCATGTCTACCAGCTTTTTCTGGATCAACTGGTTGGCAGCCAAAGGCCTGCCAAACTGCTTGCGCTCAAGGGTGTAGCTGCGAGCTGCGTGCCAGCAGAATTCAGCCGCGCCCAGAGAGCCCCAGCTTATGCCAAAGCGGGCCTTGTTCAGACAACTGAAAGGGCCTTTCAAGCCTTCGACTTCCAGCTTGTTTGCGTCGGGCACAAACACGTCATCCATAAAGATGGAGCCGGTCTCTGATGCGCGCAGCGAGAACTTACCTGGAATTTTCGGGGTTTCCAGGCCGGTGGAGCCTTCGCGCTCGATAACAAAGCCGTTCACCTTGCCATCCAGTTTGGCCCAGACGACGCACACGTCAGCTATGGGTGAGTTGGTGATCCAGGTTTTGGAACCACTCAGCAGGTAACCACCGTCTACCTTTTTTGCGCGGGTTTCCATGCCGCCTGGATCAGACCCGTGGTTGGGCTCGGTTAAACCGAAGCAACCAACCAGCTCGCCCGAGGCCAGCTTGGGCAGAATTCGTTTCTTCAGGGCTTCCTGGCCGAAGGCATGAATCGGGTGGATAACCAATGACGACTGAACGCTGAGCGCGGAGCGATAGGCAGAATCAACGCGCTCTACTTCGCGAGCAATCAGTCCGTAACAGACGTGGCTGAGGCCTGGGCCGCCGTATTCTTCTGGCAAAGTGGCGCCAAGCATGCCCAGATCGCCCATCTCGTTGAAGATGTTGCGGTCGAACTTTTCATGGCGGTTGGCCTCGGTGATGCCCGGCATCAGACGCTGGTCACAGAAACTGCGAATACTGTCCCGAACCTGACGCTCGGTTTCATCCAATTGTTTATCAAACTGCAGCAGATCGCTCCAAAGTGCGGAAGCCATGTTGTTTCTCCTAAGTAAAATTAGTTGTTAACGCGTTCAATTACAGCAGCAATGCCTTGGCCCACGCCAATGCACATGCTGATAAGGGCATAGCGCCCGCCGCTGTGTTCCAGCTGACGGGTGGCAGTGAGTGCAATCCTTGCGCCGGAGGCACCAAGCGGGTGGCCGACTGCAATGGCTCCTCCGTTCGGGTTCAGCCGGGAGTCTGTTGGGTTTATACCCAGTTTAGTCGTACAGCCAAGAACTTGGGCAGCAAATGCCTCATTAATCTCGATGACATCCATATCATTGAGCGTCAGGCCCGCACGGGCCAGAGCCTTTTCGCAGGCAGGGACTGGGCCCAGGCCCATTACCTTTGGCGAAACGCCTGCAATAGCTGCTGACACAATGCGGGCGCGGGGCTGTATGCCAGCACGCTCGCCGGCTTCCCGGGACCCTATAATCAGGGCCGCGGCACCGTCGTTAATGCCGGAGGCATTGCCTGCAGTCACTACGCCACCTTCAAAGAGGGGACGGAGCCCTGCGAGAGCCTCGGCAGTTGACTGGGGGCGTGGATGCTCGTCTTCGCTGACTGTAACCGAAGGTTTTTTGCGGCCTTGGGATACATCAATGGGCAAGATCTCGTCTGTATAGAATCCTTTGCTGCGAGCTTCCTCGTATCGCGCTTGGCTCTGGGCTGCAAAATGATCAGTCTGTTCACGACTCAGGTCGAATTCCCTGGCAATGTTATCAGCCGTTTCCGGCATCGTATCAGCGCCGAATGCACTCTCAATAAGAGGGTTTGGGAAGCGCGCGCCAATCGTGCTGTCGAAGGCGCGAAAATCCCGGCTGAAAGGGGCTTCACCTTTGGCCATGACAAACGGAGCGCGGCTCATGCTCTCTGCACCACCGGCCACAAACAGCTCGCCCTCGCCGCAGCGAACGGCGCGAGCTGCGTCCATAATGGCTGCCAGCCCGGAGCCGCACAAACGGTTGACGGTTAGTCCGCCAGTTTCCACTGGAAGTCCTGCCAACAGCCCGGCATGCCGGGCAAGGTTGCGGGCATCTTCTCCTGCTTGGTTGGTACAGCCTGCAATGACATCTTCATAGGCGTCTGGGGCGAACGCATTGCGCTCAATCAGGGCCCGAATCACGCTTGCGAGCAAGTCATCGGGGCGGACTCGTGACAGCGATCCGGCGTGGCGGCCAAAGGCGGTTCTCAGGCCGTCGTAGATAAACGCACTCATGGTTGTTCCTCTGGAAGATGCTCAAACCGTTGGTGTTAATCTGAGAGCCCGGAGATAAAAGATTCCAGGCTATCTTGTCATTTATGCTATCATTGTTTCGTTAAGCGAAACTTAGTTTTGTATTTACTTGGTAAAAGACTAATCCGGGTGTGTGTGAAATGCAAGCAGAGACCATCTCTGTCAGCGTCACTCTGGCAAGGACGGAGCGGGCATGAGTGCTGTAGATCGCTGGTTGTTATCTTTGGCGGTTTTAATTGAGCTGGCTGCCATATGCCTCTCCAGCACTCAGCTTAGTGCGATCGCTGGGGCGCTGTTCATTTTCTGCTTTTTGTGGGCGGGGAGTCGCCTCCAGGGATACTCTCGCATGTTGTTGCTGGTTTCTCTGGCAATCACTGCATGGTTTGGGGTTCGTGGCCAGCTGGGTATGGATCGGTTAGTTAAGGCCTTGGCTGATGCGGCGTTTTATGCCGCGTTTCTTGGCAGCTTGGGTATGATGCAGTGCCTGGTGAGGCGCTTTGAGGTGTTGCGCCGCATTCACGATGTCTTACTCGGCGGTCGCGCCGTTTGGTTGTACCCGAAGTACGCTCTGGTGAGCTGTGGGATTGCCTCTGTATTGAGTTTTGGCATGATGAGCCTTCTTTGCGGCAGCCTTTCGGACACGTTGCGGGAGCGCGGAATTACCGGTGAGGCCCGTTTGCAGTGGTTGCGCAGTGTTCTGATCAGCGCGCTCCGCGGTTTTGCCCTCGTTCCTTTAGTCGCGCCCACCAGTGTCGCCGTGGCGATACTGACCCGAGAGTTGCCTCAGTTAAGCTGGTTCATGTTGTTGCCATACGGCCTTGCGGCATCTGTTATTTTGATTGGGGTTGGCTGGCTGCTGGAGCAGCGCCGCTTTCGCCAGATCAGCAGCGAGCGCGTAGGCTTGGAGCAGTGGCCGCCAGGCACCCTGCGGTTACTGGGGTTGGTTTTAACCGTGTTCGTAACTATGGCTGTTATCGTTGCTTTAACCGGTTTCAAAGTGTCGGTCGCCGCCATGCTGGCTGTCCCATCCGTTACGCTTCTTTATATCACTTGGCAGGAAAAGTCGCTTGGCGCGGTTCTTAAGGAGAGCGTGACCCAGGTTTCAGCCATGAACAATGAAATGGCAATTTTTGCCGCATCAGCGATTCTAGGGGTGGCGCTTACCAGTGTAATCCCCAGTGATACTCTGAGCGGTCTTGCTACGTCTGCTGGCGGAATGTGGGTGCTTGCTGTGGCGGGCATGCTGATGCTGCCGTTGCTATCCATGATTGGCATTATCCCTATTACCGTGCTTAGTGTTCAGGCTGGCTTGTTACCGCAACTCATTGCAGAGGGCATGGATCCGATACTGATATCCGTGGCCCTGGTTATTGGTTTTTCGCTGGCTATGATGCTTTCGCCCTTCGGGCCTTCTGTAATGCTGCTGTCCCGCTTTGGTCAGTTGCCGCGCAGGGTGGTCGCGTTCCGCTGGAATGGTGTGTTTGTATTAATAGCCGTGCCACTGTTGCTGGCACTTCTGGCTTTGGAGATCGTTGTTCTGCCAGCTATGGGCTAAAGGGCACTTTCATTTTGTCAGGTAAAACTACATACCACTTAATAGCCAAAACTGCCTGCATTTCTGCTATCTAATGGAAGAGTGTATGAAACATAAAGGACAAGTGTTTCATTTTTGGCGCGTGTTTTGACCGGACTTTGTGGTACTTGAATTCAGTAACGATTAAAATGCTGCATCTTTCATATGCATATGATTTATAACCCTGAGCACGGAATCGGGCGACGTCTTTGGAGGACGCCACACTATGTTAAAAGCAAAAGCCACTTCACCTGAGCTGATGGCAGCTTCGGGCGACGGCGAGCCCGTTAAGCCGGAAAAGGATCGGAAATTCGTTGAGGCCTTGTCTCGTGGCCTGGATGTGTTGCGCGCCTTCAGTCAGGGATCGGTGATTCTTGGCAACCAGGATATTTCCCGACTTACCGGCTTGCCCAAGCCAACCGTGTCCCGTATGACCTATACGCTGACCAAGTTGGGGTATCTGAGCTACAACACTCAGCTGGAAAAATATCAGCTCAGCTCTGGCGTACTGGCGCTGGGCTATGCGTACGTGTCTAACTTGAAGGTCCGACAGCTGGCCAAGCCTTATATGGATGAGTTTGCGCGCCAGAACAATATGTCGATCGGCCTAACCTGCCGTGATCGCCTGCATATGATTTATGTAGAGAACCGACTCCCGCCAGACGCCTCTCTGCTGCGTATGGACATAGGTATTAAATTGCCTATGGCTACAACGTCTGCTGGCCGAGCCTACTACTGCGCTATTTCGGAAAAAGGGCGTAAGGTTATTGACGATGCTATGGCGATAAAATATGGGCCGGAAGCCTGGCCCGAGAAAAAGGAAGGGTTGGAGCGTTCCATGGAAGACTATAAAGAGTATGGCTTCTGTCTTTCGCTCGGTGAATGGGATCGTAATATCAACTCTGCAGGAGTGCCCGTTCATTTGCAGGACGGCACAACTATGGCGCTGACCTGTGCAGCGCCGTCTTACCTGGTTCCGGCCGAGAAGCTGCGGGGCTCAATTGCACATCAGCTGGCAATGCTGGCAAGCGATATAGAGTCGCTGGGGATTTAGCCCGGTTTAGAGAGCGTATTGCTCGGCCTTAGGGCACCATTGTCAAAAACCGCAGGATTCGTCTTGCGGTTTTTTTATGGCTGGTTTTAATTGGTAGTTGAAACCCAAGTAAAACTTGTATTAAATCGTACTGATGTTTCGCTTGATAAAACTACATTCCATATATAGCGAGGGAGAGAATATGTCTGAGGTCGTAACTTACAGTCGTGAAGGCAGTATTGGCGTGATTACTGTGAACTACCCGCCAGTCAATGCCCTCAGCCACGCGGTGCGTTCCGGGCTGGTCGCTGCGTTAGATCAGGGGCAGAAGGATCCCGAAGCCAAGGTGCTTTTGCTGGTGTGCGAAGGTCGTACCTTTATAGCGGGCGCCGACATCCGTGAATTTGGTAAACCCATGCAGGAGCCAGGGCTACCTGCGGTGGTAGAGCACTACGAAAATAGCGACAAACCGCTTGTTGCAGCGATCCACGGGACAGCGCTGGGCGGCGGGCTGGAAACAGCTCTTGGCTGTCACTACCGCGTTGCATTGAGCAGTGCCAAAGTTGGCCTGCCGGAGGTAAAGCTTGGCCTGCTGCCTGGCGCCGGTGGTACTCAGCGTTTGCCTCGCCTGGCTGGCGCGCAAAAGGCGCTGGAGATGATCACGTCCGGGGAGTTTGTGAGCGCCAAAGATGCACTGGCCTTGGGCATTATAGATGCCGTGGATGAGGGCAATGATGTAAAAGCCGCGGGCCTTGCCTATGCGAAGCAGATCGCAGATGAGGGTAAGCCGGTACGCAGGGTTCGGGATCTGACGGATAAGATTGCGGCTGATAAGGGCAGCGACGTGTTTGATCAGTTTCGCGCTGCGCTGCAAAAGAAGGCCCGTGGTCAGTTTTCTCCCTTCAAGTGCGTAGATGCTATTGAAGCAGCGTTTAACTTGCCGTTTGCTGAAGGCATGAAGCGCGAGCGCGAACTGTTTATGGAATGTATGGATTCCCCCCAGCGCGACGGCCTGATTCACTCGTTTTTTGCCGAGCGTGAAGTATCCAAGGTGAAAGGGCTGTCGAAGGATACGCCGGTGCGCAGCGTGAACAGCGTTGGCATTATTGGCGCTGGCACCATGGGCGGCGGTATCGCCATGAACTTTGTTAACGTGGGTATCCCGGTCACCATTGTGGAAATGAAGCAGGAAGCCCTGGATAAAGGGCTCGGCATTATCCGCAAGAACTATGAAAGCTCTGCGAAGAAAGGGCGTATCACCCAGCAGCAAGTAGAAGACCGGATGGCCCTGATCACGGGCAGCCTCGATTATGATGATTTCAAGGACGTGGATCTGGTGATTGAGGCTGTGTTTGAAAACATGGCGGTCAAAAAAGAGATCTTCGCCAAACTCGACAGTGTCTGTAAGCCTGGAGCTATTCTGGCCTCCAACACGTCTACCCTGGATATCGACGAAATTGCCTCTGTAACCAAGCGCCCGGAAGACGTTGTGGGTATGCACTTCTTTAGCCCGGCCAACGTAATGAGGCTGCTGGAAAACGTTCGCGGCAGCAAGACCTCTGATGAGGTGAAAGCCACAGTGATGGCTGTAGCCAAGAAGATTAAGAAGGTGGGTGTGCTGGTTGGCAACTGCCACGGTTTTGTCGGCAATCGCATGCTGCACAAGCGTGGTGCCGAAGCCATGGCTCTGGTCAATGAAGGTGCCACTCCGCAGCAGGTAGATAAGGTGCTGACGGATCTGGGGTATCCCATGGGGCAGTTTGCCATGTCGGATCTGGCCGGTATTGATGTGGGTTATCGCATCCGCGAAGAGCTTCGCAATGCGGGTGAGCAAGTCGCGCCCAGTTGGATGGATAAGCTTGCCGAGCAGAAGCGTTTTGGTCAGAAGACCATGGCGGGGGTTTACAAGTACGAAGAGGGGAGCCGTAAGCCTATTCCGGATCCTGAGGTGGAGCGGATTATTGAGGATTTCCGTAAGGAGCAGGGCATTGCTTCCCGTGAGATTACGGATCAGGAAATTCTTGAGCGCTGCATGTATGTGATGGTGAATGAGGCGGCCAAGATTCTGGAAGAAGGCATTGCTGACCGGGCTCTGGATATTGATGTGGTCTGGATTTATGGCTATGGCTTCCCGGCTTACCGTGGTGGCCCTATGTTCTGGGCAGATCAGGTTGGCTTGGATACGATTCTGGCGGCGGTGGAGAAGTACCACTCTGAGGTTGGCGGTGAGCAGTGGAAACCTGCGGATCTGCTGAAGACGCTGGTTGCTGATGGGAAGAAGTTCGGCGACTTGTAAGGCGGTTATTGGCTGGCCTCTTTTGCCTGATGCTTAAGGGGCTGGCCCGATGTGGGTGGCTTTTTCTTCTGGAAAAAACAACTCGCTTCGCTCAGACATTTTTTTCCGGCAGAAAAAGCCACCCACACCAGGCCGATCTTAGCGCGGAGTTTTGTCTTTGCCATTTACCTTTGAGGTGTGGCACTCCATTTTTATTTCGAGGCAAATTTTATGTCAGACGCACTTATTGTTTCTACCGCTCGCACCGGTCTTGGGAAGTCTTACCGGGGCGCTTTGAATAACACCCACAGTGTGGATCTTGCGGGGCATGTGATTAAACACGCGGTTGCTCGTGCGGGTATTGATCCGGCGATTGTCGAAGACGTGATTCTGGGGGCGACGTTCCACGAGGGTGCTCAGGGCAAGAATATGGCTCGTTTGGCGGCTATTCGTGGAGGTTTGCCGGTGACCACTGCCGGGTTGTCGATTAATCGTTTCTGCAGCTCTGGTTTGCAGTCGATCGCTATCGCGGCGCAACGGGTGGTTTCCGAGAAGGTGCCGGCGATGGTGGCCGGTGGTGTGGAGTCTATTTCCCTGGTGCAGAACGATAAGCTCAACAGCTTTCATGCGACCAATGAATGGCTGATGAAGAACAAGCCTGAGTTGTACATGGCGATGATTGAAACGGCAGATATCGTAGCTCAGCGTTACAACGTTAGCCGTGAATCCCAGGATGAATACGCGCTTATTTCCCAGCAGCGCACAGCTGCCGCGCAGGAAGCGGGCAGGTTTGATGATGAGATTGTGCCTTTTGATGCCACGATGCTGGTGAAGGACAAAGAGACCGGCGAAGTCAGCAAGAAAGACGTCACTCTTACCAGCGACGAGTGCAATCGCCCGAATACAACGCTCGAAGGCCTGCAGGGTTTGAACGCGGTGCGCGGTGAGGGCAATTTTGTAACGGCGGGCAATGCCAGTCAGCTGTCTGACGGGGCGTCTGTTTGTACGGTGATGAACAGCACCTATGCTGAGAAAAATAACATCGAGCCCATGGGTATCTTCCGTGGCTTTGCGGTAGCCGGGTGCGAGCCGGATGAAATGGGTATTGGCCCGGTGTTTGCCATTCCACGCCTGTTGGAACGCAACGGTCTGACCATGGATGACATTGATCTGTGGGAACTGAACGAAGCCTTCGCGTCGCAAGTGGTTTACTGCCGCGATCGCCTGGGTATTCCCATGGACAAGCTGAACGTTAATGGCGGTTCTATTTCTATCGGTCACCCCTACGGCGTTACCGGCTCCCGCTTGGCTGGCCATGCCTTGATTGAAGGTAAGCGTCGAGGTGCCAAGTACGTTGTTGTCACGATGTGCATAGGCGGAGGCCAAGGCGCAGCGGGGCTGTTTGAGGTTGTATAACCGATCACCAACAGGAAGCACCGACAATGGACAGAAAAGCCAAAGCCGTAGTCTGCCGCGAATGGGGCCAACCCGTTCAGGTAGAGACGATCACCGTTGAAGGCCCCAAACGTGGTGAAATCACCCTGAAAATTGCCGCCTGCGGTGTATGTCACAGCGATCTCTCTGCCACGACGGGCAAAATTCAATATCCGCCACCCCTTGTACTTGGCCACGAAGCAGCTGGTGTGGTTATTGAGGTAGGCGAGGGTGTAACAGAATTCCAGGAAGGCGACCATGTGGTCAGCTCCTTTATTTCCATGTGTGGCAAGTGCCGACAGTGTGTGCGTGGACGCCCGGTGCTTTGCGAGAATGCCCGCAAGGCCATGTTTACATTGCCCGATGGCACAGTGAGAACCAAAGGCGCCAACGGCGAGCCTCTTAATGTATTCGGGGCCTGCGGTGTGATGGCGGAATACGCCACTATGCACGTGGATAACTGCGTGAAAATCGACAAATCCGTGCCTATGCAGAACGCAGCACTTGTTGGTTGTGCCGTGATGACGGGAGTGGGTGCCGTTTTCAATACCGCACAGTTGGAGCCTGGCTCCCGTGCGGCTGTTTTCGGAATTGGTGGGGTTGGCCTCAACGCAATCCAGGGCTGCGTCACGGCGGGTGCAGAGATGATTGTTGCCGTAGACAACAATGCTAAAAAGCTGGAGATGGCAAAAGAGTTTGGTGCTACCCATACGGTCAACATCAACGACGTAGAGGATGCAGCCAAAGCCGTTAAAAAGCTGACTGGCGGCGTAGACTACGCCTTTGAATGCGTAGGCGCAGGCGCAGTGGTGGAACAGGCCTATAAATGTCTCGGGCGTGGCGGTACCGCCGTTGTAGTAGGCGTTTCCGACCCGAAAGATAAAACCTCAATAACCACGCTGACTTTGCCGGCAGACGAACGCACCCTTAAGGGAAGCTGGTTAGGCTCTGCTCGCCCGCAATATGATTTCCCTCGTATTATCGGGTTATACAAAGCTGGCAAGCTGAAGCTGGATGAGCTGGTTACACGCACCTATCCCATTGAAGAAGCTGCTCAGGCTTTTGACGACATGGTAGCCGGCAAGAATGCCCGTGGCGTGATTGTAATGGAGCCCTGAATATACTCAGGAAGCTTGTGCCTTGCCGCCGAGCAGAATGCGCACGGCGGTGCAGGCATCCTCAAGCTCCTCAGCCCGGGGTTCACGGCCACCAATTATGTCGCTGTATAGGCAGGATTCTGCCAGGCGCACCATGAAGTAGGACAGGCTGTTGATGTTCATCGGTGGGTTGATGTAGCCCGAGGCGACCTGCTCTTTCAGGGTTCGGGTATTGGCCTCAACCGTGCGGTTGTGCAGGGTGGATTGGGAGGATGTCAGGATTTTCAGAGCATACTCGGGATCCTGATGTATAAACCGACGCAAGTGCTCAGAGTACAAAAAGGTGGAGTTGATGCGCCGATACGCGTCGACAATGTAGCCCACACCTTGTCCAGGCGTTGCCGACAGTGCTTCTCGCCTGATCGGTTCGTACAATGACCAGAGCACTTCACCTAGCAAGAGGTCTTTGTTGCCCACCCAGCGGAAGAGGGTGGCGCGACCAATATTGAGTTCGTCTGAAAGCGACGCTAAGTGAATGCGTTCACCCTTGAGCCACATGCGCCGTGCCTTTTTAAGTGCATCGGCGGGTGTTGCTCTTGTTGTTTTGGCAGTCACGGAAACCTCGTACTGGATTTTAAATTCATTCTAACGACAAAACAGGAAGCCCGCCATGAAGACCAGAATCACTGAGATGTTCAATATCCGCCATCCGATTATTCAAGGGGGCATGCACCATGTGGGCTATGCCGAGCTGGCATCTGCCGTCTCCAATGCTGGTGGCCTGGGGTTAATTACAGGGCTTACCCAGCCCACGCCAGAAGACCTTGCGCGGGAGATCGCCCGGTGCCACCAGATGACGGACAGCCCTTTTGGCGTAAACCTTACCTTCTTGCCTTCTTTCAATGCGCCTCCCTACCCTGAGTATATCGAGGCAATTATTGAAGGCGGTGTGAAAGCCGTTGAAACAGCGGGCCGCAGCCCGGAAAAATACATGCCTCAGCTCAAGGCAGCCGGCATCAAGGTAATCCACAAATGCACCTCTGTGCGCCACGCCCTGAAGGCGGAAAAGATTGGCTGTGATGCGGTCAGTGTTGATGGATTTGAGTGTGGCGGTCATCCGGGTGAAGACGACATACCGAACTTTATTCTGCTACCACGGGCGGCAGAAGAACTGAAAATCCCGTTTGTTGCTTCGGGCGGTATGGCCGATGGCCGTAGCCTTGTGGCTGCCATGGCTCTGGGCGCAGAGGGTATGAATATGGGCACCCGCTTCCTCGCCACCAAGGACGCGCCCATTCACGATAACGTTAAGCAGGCGATTGTGGAGGCTGATGAACTCCAGACTCGCCTTATCATGCGCAACCTTCGCAACACGGAAAGAGTGTTGAATAACGCCGCCGTGGAGGAAATTGTCCGTATTGAAAAAGAGAAGGGTGAGGCTGAAACCATCGATGACATTCGACACCTGGTAACCGGCGCCAAAGGTCGTCTTGTGCTCCAGGAAGGCAAAATGGACGAAGCAGCCTGGAGTTGCGGCATGGTGGCAGGGCTGATTCACGATATCCCGACCTGCGATGAGCTGATTCGCCGCATTATGGCAGAGGCCGATTCGATTGTGCGCCAGCGGCTTTTAGGCTTTCTGGATGCCTGACGCATCGCCTCCGTCACTCAGCGGCAACGACGGGTCTATTGTATTGGACGACCAGAGCGGGTAGGGGATACAGCCGCAGCGCCAACGCGAGGTAAATCCACATAGCTAACAAAGGCAGACGGTGCATTTTGTAAGCCGTACGCAAAAGCGGGTTGGCCTACGTTGGGATGGTGGATTTGGCAATTATTCTTCTGAACTGCCAGAAATATTTGCCCTAGAGCGGGCGAGTTGAGTATAACGGCGTCGGTATACTCAACTTCTCTGAAAGAACGGATACTTTCCATGGCAGAATCTAAGAGAGCCTTGACGTCAACGGTACTTCTCCCGGTTTTTGTTCCCGCTGTCGCTGTTACGGTATTGCTTGTGGCGGGTGTGATTGGCAGCCCTGAGCTCGCAGGCGGGCTATTCAGCAGTACCCTTGAGTGGATAACCCAAACGTTTGGCTGGTTTTACATGCTTGCGGTGGCGATTTTCCTGGTGTTTATGGTCGCTGTTGGTGCCTCCAGCTGGGGTAATATCAAGCTGGGCCCTGATCACGCGGAGCCGCAGTACAACTTTCTCGAGTGGTTTGCCATGCTGTTTTCAGCGGGCTACGGCATAGCGCTGCTGTTCTTTGGCGTCGCCGAACCCGTACTGCATTTTGCCTCGCCTCCAGCCGGTGCTGCGGAAACAGTTGACGCTGCAAAGCAGGCCATGCAAATAGCCTTCTTTCATTGGGGCTTCCATATTTGGGGTATCTACGGCTTGGTGGGCCTAGTGTTGGCCTACTTCTCGTTTCGCCACGGGTTGCCTTTGTCGATACGCTCCGCGCTATACCCGCTCATTGGGGACAAAATCTATGGGCCAATTGGCCATGCGGTGGACGTATTCGCCATATTGGGCACCTTATTTGGTATCGCCACTACCTTGGGGTTATCCGTTGTCCAGATCAACGCGGGGATAAACTATCTCTGGCCGCAAATACCCGTTGATATCACCGTTCAGATCATTGCGATTGCACTGATCACGGCGGCCGCGACCCTGTCTGTTGTGGCGGGTATGGACAAGGGCGTTAAGCGACTTTCTATTATGAACATGGTGCTGGCAATTGCCTTGATGACCTTTGTGTTCATGGTGGGGCCTACAATCCACATACTTGAGAGTTTTTTGCAAAACACCGGTAGCTACATGAACGGTATTGTGGCGCGTACGTTCAACCTGCAGGCATACACACTCAGTGACTGGATTGGCAACTGGACTCTGTTTATCTTTGGCTGGACGATTGCCTGGGCTCCGTTTGTGGGCATGTTTATAGCCAAAATCAGCCGCGGGCGCACCATTCGCCAGTTTGTGTTTGGGGTTATGTTGGTGCCCTCGGTATTTACTTTTTTATGGTTCTCCATATTCGGTGATACGGCTCTGAACCTGATTATGAACGAGGGTCTGACTACATTGATTGGCGATGTTCAGAATGATCAGGCTGTTGCTCTGTTCAAGTTGCTGGATGCATTGCCTGGGTCGTTTTTCATCTCTGTGCTGACGGTGTTTCTGATCATCACTTTCTTTGTAACGTCTTCTGATTCCGGCTCGTTGGTTATTGATGCGCTGGCCTCCGGTGGAGTAACTAATACGCCGGTTTGGCAGCGAGTATTCTGGGCTGTGCTTGAAGGTGTGCTGGCAGCTGCGTTGTTGTTTGGGGGTGGCCTAAAAGCGTTACAGGCAATGACTGTTGCCAGTGCCTTACCGTTCGCCATCATTATGCTGGTTGCTATGGTTGGGCTGTGGCGAGCACTGAAAATTGAAGGCCATCGTGAGAGCAGTTTGCAGGGGCTCGCAATGAGCAGTCCTCAGCTGAATACCGCCCATTGGAAGCAACGGCTGGCAGCGATTGTTGACTTCCCCGACCACGCTAAAGTGAGTCACTTTATCGAGAACACGGTAGTGGGCAGCATGCGCAAAGTTGAAGCTGAACTGCAAAGCCGGGGCTGGGATGCTTCCGTGCGGTTTGATAGTGAAATTTGTCGCGCCCACTTGCAGGTGAACTGGGAAGATCATGCGGAGTTTTCCTATGATATTCGCCTAACCGAGCATGAAGCGCCCGAGTTTCACGACGTAGAGTCAAAACAGAATCCGGACGCGCCAGGGTCTTATTATCGTGCAGAAGTGTATATGCGCCGTGGTGGTCGGGCCTACGATATCTTCGGTTACGAAGAAAACGATATCATCAAGGACATTCTTGACCAGTTTGAGAAGTATCTGCACTTCCTTGATATCTCGCCGGGCAAGTTGCCGTGGGACATGGCTGAGCATGACGAAATGTTGAACGACGTTCCCGAGGAGGCGGAGCCAGAAAAAAGCTGATTAATCAGAAGCGCTTGCGCGTCACACGCGCAAGCGCTTTACGGGGTGTGGCGTCAAGTTCGCTCGCGATGGCGCTTTCGTACTAGCCACTCTTCGCGGCCGACCCAGAATGCGCCCGCGCCTACCATCAGGGCCAGTGCAAACCAGGTCAGGGCGTATTGCAGGTGGTGATTGTAGAATGAAATCACCGTGAGGCCGCCCACCGGATCCCGGTAAGCTTGTTTCAGTGAGTGGGGTGCCCGTGGTTCTCCCCGTGCCTCGGCGTCGATAAAGTAAGGGGCTACTCGAGCAACAGGCAGGGCCTTGGCGGTTGCGATGGCCTCAACGTCGCGGGAGTACCAGCGGCCGGTGGCCGGGTCGTTGTCCCGCAGCACGCCGCCCCCGGTTTGGCTGAGCCGCAGCAGGCCCGTAACGGTGACCGGCTGATCGCCCGCCGGTTTTGTAGCCTTCTCGTTGGGCGCTTCGGTCACGAATCCCCGGTTGATCATCACCAGGCTGCCATCAGCCTGTCGCAGCGGCGTCATTAGCCAGAAACCCTGGCCCAAATCAGTCGATGTCTGTACCGCTGTGGTTTTTTCATAGAGCAACTGGCCGGTTACATGTACATGACGGTAGGCATCATCCCGTTCATTGATGGCGGGCCAGGAATCCGGGCCGGGGGCTGGCGAGGCAGGCGCTGCAACCCGTTGGTTAACACGCTCAATCAGATTCTGTTTCCAATCGAGCCGCTGCACCTGCCAGGTGCCCAGCGCGGTGAAGGCGCTAAAAGCCAACAGCGCTACCAGGGCCCAGATAACAAGGAAGGTGGTTGATCGGGGGCGCGACACTGGCTCTCCATCGCAGAGCGCTCTGGTTGGCGAACCAGCGTTGCGATGGACAGCCTTACCGGTCACTGGCTTTGCATTTCCAGCACTGGCTCCGACATCACACCGGGCATCATGTTGATATTGAGGTTGTACATTACCCAGACCGAGCCCGCCAAGGCAATAAACACCAGAATCAGGGTGAAGATCAGCGCTAACAAATTCCAGCCGCCTTCGGCCTTCGGGCTCATGTGCAGGAAGTAGATCATGTGTACAAAGATCTGTACCGCAGCAAAGGCCAGTATGATCAGCGCGGTGAGTCCGGCGCTTTCAATAACGTTGGCCATCACTAGCCAGAAGGGAATGGCGGTCAGGATGACCGACAGCACAAACCCAACCATGTAGCCTTTTAGCGTGCTATGACCAGGGTGGGTTTCTTCGCCGTGGCCGTGATGGCCCTGGTAGTGATCATGGCTATCCCCGGACGGCGGCTGTGCGTTATGTTCGCTCATTATAGAACTCCCATCAGGTAGACGAAGGTGAAGACACCGATCCAGACCACGTCAAGGAAGTGCCAGAACATCGACAGGCACATCAGGCGGCGGCCGTTTTCTGCAGTCAGACCAAAACGCTTGACCTGCACCATCAGCACGACCAGCCAGATAATGCCGAAACTGACGTGCAGGCCGTGGGTTCCTACCAGCGCAAAAAATGCGGTCAGAAAGGCGCTGCGCTGTGGGCCGTAGCCCTCGCTGAGCAGGTGCGCAAATTCGTAAAGCTCCAGGCCAATAAACGCCGCACCAAGCAGGCCCGTGACCGCCAGCCATAACAGGGTGCCGTTGACGCGTTTCAGCTGCATTTGCAGCATCGCAAAGCCGTAGGTGATGGATGACAGCAGCAGGAAACTGGTGTTCAGTGCCACCAGGGGCAGGTCGAAAATATCAGCCCCGGAAGGCCCACCAGCGTAGCTGTTACTCAACACGGCATAGGTGGCGAACAGGCCTGCGAATAGCAGGCAGTCGCTCATCAGATAAAGCCAGAAACCCAGCAATGTGCCCTGCTCTGGATGGTGCTCGCGAACATAGAAGTGCGAGCTCGGCAGGTTCTGTGTGGCGTCGGTCGCGTTCGTTGTCATATCAGGCGTACCTATCCAGCTGTTGTGACCGTTCGTTCTCGATGCGGGTAACGTCTTCCGCCGGAATGTGATAGTCACGGTTGTAATTGAAGGTGTGAATAATAAATCCGACGACCAGCGCCACAAACGAGACGCCTACCAGCGGCCACATGTGCCACACCAGGCCAAAGCCACAGGCGGCGCTGAGCATTGCCAGCACAAAACCGGCCGCGGTGTTCTTGGGCATGTGAATCGGCAGGAACCCATCCCGTGGTCGCTCATAGCCGTGCTTTTTCATGTCGGTCCAGGAATCGTTGTCGTAGACCACCGGGGTAAACGCAAAGTTATACTGCGGTGGCGGCGACGAGGTAGACCACTCCAGAGTGCGGCCATTCCAGATGTCACCGGTATGGTCGCGCAGCTCATCTCGACGGCGATAGCTGACCACAAACTGGATGATTGAGGCGACGATGCCGCCCAGGATCAGCAGCGCGCCGATGGCGGCAATGACAAACCAGATCTGCAGTGACGAATCGTCAAAGTGATTCATGCGCCGAGTGACACCCATCAGACCCAACACGTACAACGGCATGAAGGCGGCATAAAAGCCGATGGTCCAGAGCCAGAACGACCATTTGCCCCAGTAATCATCCAGCTTGTAGCCGAACGCTTTCGGGAACCAATAATTGATTGCCGCAAACATGCCGAATAGCACGCCACCTATAATCACGTTATGGAAGTGCGCCACCAGGAACAGGCTGTTGTGCAGCACGAAGTCGGCCGGCGGCACGGCCAGCAACACACCGGTCATGCCGCCAATGGTGAATGTGACCATGAATGAGACTGTCCACATCATTGGCAACTCGAAGCGGATACGGCCGCGATACATGGTAAACAGCCAGTTGAACAGCTTGGCGCCTGTCGGAATCGAGATGATCATGGTGGTGATCCCGAAGAAAGCGTTCACGCTGGCCCCGGCCCCCATGGTGAAAAAGTGATGCAGCCACACCAGGTACGACAGCACGGTAATGACTATCGTGGCGTAGACCATGGAGGTATAGCCAAACAGACGCTTGCCACTAAAGGTCGCAACCACCTCGGAAAACACGCCGAAGGCGGGTAGTATCAGAATGTATACTTCCGGATGGCCCCAGATCCAGATCAGGTTGACATACATCATCATGTTGCCACCCATATCGTTGGTAAAGAAATGGGTGCCCAGCATGCGATCCATCGAGAGCATGGCTAGCACGACCGTGAGGATAGGGAATGCCGCCACAATCAGGATGTTGGTGCACAGGGCGGTCCAGGTGAAGATCGGCATTTTCATCAGTGTCATGCCCGGCGCGCGGTTTTTGATGATCGTCACCATGAAATTGATCCCTGACAGCAGGGTGCCGACGCCGGCTATTTGTAACGACCATATATAATAATCTACCCCGACACCCGGGCTGCCCTGGATGCCCGATAGCGGCGGAAACGCCAGCCAGCCGGTTTTGCCGAACTCGCCGACAAACAGCGAAACCATGGTCAAACCTGCACCGGCTGCGGTCATCCAGAAGCTAAAGTTGTTCAGGAACGGGAACGCCACATCCCGAGTGCCCAGTTGCAGCGGCACAACAAAGTTCATAATGCCGACGATCATCGGCATGGCGACGAAGAAGATCATGATCACGCCGTGAACGGTAAACAGCTGGTCATAGTGTTCCGGGGGTAGGAAGCCCTCTGAGCCGGCAAAAGCCATCGCCTGTTGCGCCCGCATCATCAACGCGTCACTGAATCCCCGCAGCAACATGATGAACGCCAGGATGATGTACATGATGCCGATTTTCTTATGGTCGATGCTGGTGATCCAGTCGCGCCATAAGGTGCCCCAGAACTGCTTATAGGTGATAAACCCCAACACTCCCAGCCCAGCGAGCGCGGCGATGATAAACGTTACAACCAGTATGGGCTCGTGATAGGGGATCGACTCCAGCGAAAGTCGACCGAAAATCAAGCTGGTCAGATCTGTCTCGTCCTGCATTGTCAGTCTCTTAAATCGATTGTGGTGATGCGCCTGCCATCGACAGCATTACGCGTGCATTAAGCAGTTGATCAATCTGTACTGCTATTCACGGTCTTGTCCGTTTTTATGCTTGCGGGCCATATCATCCGAATTCATATTTTGGGCAGACGCGCTCTCGCCTTTGCCCATCATCATCATTTGGTCCATGCACATTTCCCCCTCCGCCACGCATCGGTTCAGGATCGCGTGATACAGATCTGGCGCTACCGTGCTGTAGTAGGTGATCGGCGTGGCACTGCTGGGCTGCGCCAACTGCAGGTACTCGGGCCGGTTCAGAGTGCCGCCTTGCTCTTTGGTTTTTTGCACCCAGGCGTCAAACTTGTCATCCGATACGCCGTGGTATTTGAAACGCATGTCAGAGAAACCTGCGCCGCTGTAATTGGCGGAAAAGCCCTGGTATTCCCCCGGCTCATTGATGACGGCGTTCAGTGTGGTCTGCATGCCTGGCATGGAATAAATCTGGCCAGCCAGCGCCGGAATATAGAATGAATTCATTATGGAAGCAGACGTAATGTGGAAACGGATCGGCACGTCCACCGGAGTCACCAGCTCGTTGACCGATGCCACGCCCTGCTCAGGGTAGATAAACAGCCATTTCCAGTCCAGTGACACCACCTGAACATTCAGCGGCTCATGATCTGCCGCCAGCGGCCGATCGGCATCAATCCGGTCGAGCGGGCGGTAAGGGTCCAGCTTGTGAGTGCTGATCCAGGTGATCAGGCCCAAGGCGATGATAATCAGTAGGGGTACGCCCCAGATCACCAGTTCGAGCTTGGTTGAGTGATCCCACTCCGGGTGGTAGGCGGCGGTTTTGTTGTTCTTGCGATAGCGCCAGGCAAAGTAGAAAGTCAGAAAAATGACCGGCACGATCACAATCAGCATCAGCAGGGTTGAGACAATGATCAGGTCGGCCTGCTGGGAGGCAATATCCCCTGATGGATCCATGACCACCATGCCGCAGCCACCGAGCAAGGTGAGCGGGAGGAGGGCGAGTCCGTATCTTAGTCGTGGAAAAGACATGTAGGCGAAACCAATATAGAAATGGAAAGGTAATCATTATAAAGAATAGAAATACGCTTGGCGATTACACGGTTTGCCCCGTACCCTATCCGAAAGAATAATCGTACACTGTGTTTGAAATGCTCAGCCTTGAGGATCGAATATCATGACGCCTACCCATGGCCACAAAGAAGCTATGCCTACCGTTACGTCGGCTCACCAGGCACCGATCACTCCGGGCGAGATTGCGGTAGGTGTCGGCATAGGTCGGGCATCTGAGTATTTCGACTTTTTTGTGTATGCGATTGCCTCGGTGCTGGTATTTCCGGCGCTGTTTTTCCCGTTTGAGTCGCAGCTGGTCGGCACGCTGTATTCGTTTGCGATTTTCTCTCTTGCCTTTATTGCCCGGCCGTTTGGCACCGTGATATTTATGAAGCTGGAGGAAAGTTTTGGTCGTGAAGCCAAGTTAACCCTGGCGCTATTTATGCTGGGTACCACCACTGCCGGCATCGCCTTCCTGCCGACTTATGACGATATCGGCGGCTACGCCATTTTCCTGCTGGCACTGTTTCGCTTGGGCCAGGGCGTCGCGCTCGGCGGTACATGGGACGGTCTGCCATCGCTGCTGGCATTGAACGCGCCAGCTCATCGTAAAGGCTGGTATGCGATGGTGGGCCAGCTGGGTACGCCGGTCGGGTTTATTGTCGCGGCCAGTTTGTTTGCCTACATGCTGGCCAACGTGTCAGAAAAAGATTTCTTTGAATGGGCTTGGCGCTACCCCTTCTTTGTCGCTTTTGCCATCAACGTGGTCGCGTTGTTTGCTCGTCTGCGCCTAGTGGCAACCGATGATTACGCCAAGCTACTGGACCAGCGAGAGCTTCAGCCCTCCAGCGTCTCAAAACTCGCCAAAAATCAGGGTCGGGTGGTGTTGGTCGGCGCTTTGGCAGCACTGGCCAGCTACGCGCTGTTCCACCTGGTCACCGTCTTCCCCCTGTCTTGGTTGAGCCTGTATTCCGATCGCACCATTACCGATATCCTCATGGTCGAAATTATTGGCGCGTTTTTCGCCATCGGAGGCGTAGTTCTCTCCGGAATACTGGCTGACCGAATCGGGCGGCGCACCATGTTAGGTAGTCTGGCAGCGCTGATCGCTGTTTTTAGCCTCTTTATACCTGCATTGCTGGGCGGCGGTGAGCTTGGCGAAAACCTGTTCATTATCATTGGCTTTATTCTGCTTGGATTGTCTTACGGCCAGTCGTCTGGTGCCGTGACGGCCAACTTCGAGGCGCGCTTCCGTTATACGGGCGCTGCTTTGACGGCTGACATGGCGTGGCTGCTTGGTGCCGCCTTTGCCCCTTTGGTGGCTTTGGGCCTGTCGGCGCACTTCGGGGTTACTTCGGTGACGTTCTATCTGCTGTCCGGTGCGACGAGCACTCTGGCGGTGCTCTGGCTCAACAAAGCGACCTACTCGCGAGACCAGTGATTTGATGCAGCCGCTTTGGTGAAAGCGTTGTCGCCTGCAATTGATGGAAAAAATATGTCCCCTGGCAAAACTCTATTGGTAGCGTTTTTTTTGCTTGTTACTGGCGTTGTTGCGAAGGCGACGGAACCGAAGGAGCTGGTGTTCCTTAGCTGGCCGGACTATATGGATCCGGAAATACTTGTGGAGTTTGAACAGCGCACCGGTATTGCCATAAAACAAAGTTATTTTGATTCCGATACCGCCAGGGCCGAGTTGCTGCTCGAGACCGAAGGCAAAGGCTTCGATGTGGCACTCATCAATGGCGCCTCGATCAGGATCTTGGCAAAACGCGGTTGGCTCGAGCCCCTTGATGAGTCGAGCATCCCAAACCTTAAGCACGTAGATCCTCGTTTTCGTGCCGCATTTGAGAAAGCTGAAGATTTTGGTGTGCCTTATTTTTGGGGTACGCTCGGTATTGTTTATCGACAGGATCTGGTTCCTTTTCCTGTGACAAGCTGGATGGACTTGTTGCAGCCGGTAAAGCAACTCCATGGCAAAATCAGCATGATTGGCGACAGCGCAGATATGATCGGCGTGGCTCTCAAGGCCCTGGGTTATTCGCTCAATAGCACTGAACCACAGGAACTGAAGGAAGCTGAGGCGCTACTACAAGCGCAGGCTCCAGCGGTCAGGACCTACCGATATATTTCCTTGCACGAAGATTCTGCGCTATTAACCGGCCAGCTGGCCATGAGCATGATGTACAACGGCGATACCCGGATGTTGCAGGAGTACAACGAAAATATTGCCTTTGTGTTTCCCAAAGAGGGAGGCAATATCTGGACCGACTATTTGAGCGTGCTTAGCGCTTCCCCGAAAAAGACGGCCGCTAAACGGTTCATCAATTTCCTTAATGAACCGGAGATCGCAGCGCGGCTTGCACAGTATGTCTACTATGCTACTCCCAATAAGGCCGCCGAAGCATTGCTGCCGGAGGATTTCAGGAAGGATCCGGTTGTCTACCCGAGTGAGGAAATGTTGGAAAATTCTGAAGCTTATCAGCGCTTACCCCCCCGAGCTCAAAAAAATCGTGCGGCGATTTTCTCGCGTATTGTCTACTGACTACCGGTCATCCATCTCATGGGCTGCTACTATCAAAAAATACAGAGCCCCCGTTAGCAAACATAAAGTCGTCTGTACGCGCGCGCAAAAACGCCGCGCAGCAGCTTTTTCATCCCTCATGAGCCGAGCCCTGTAAACGCCAATGCGTCTTCATACCAAGGTTCTGTTAGTCGTCGTACCCTTAGCGGTAATTCCGCTATTGATCCTGGGCGGGTTTGCCTACGACCAACAGCGCACCACGGCGGTTGAACGCAGCTCTAGCGAAATGACGGCGCTGATGGATCAAATGACGCGCAACTTTCAGATGCACCAGGATGTTGTCGAAGCGAACGTCAAACTGTTTGCCGATGCCTCTCTGGTGCGTGCATACGCGCTGACAGAAGACGAGGAAGAGCGGTATGTGTTGATGCTGCCTTCCCTGCTGAAGTTATTTTCCAGCTACCTGCGTGCCTACCCTGACTACTCCGAGATCCGCTTCCTGCTTCCGGATGGCTACGAGGACGCTCGTAGCACATCTATGCCGATACCAAACGCCACCGAGGAGGAAAGTGAAACGCCGTTCTTTCAAAAGCTAGCTCGCTTCGAGGGCGAGACATTTACTCGAGTGTCTACCCGCCCTGAAAGCAGTGAGATATCGCTGCAAGTGGCACGGCCGATTCGACTGATCGACCTGGCCGTTCAGGACCCGCTAAACAGCAAACCCACGTTACGCGGCTACCTGGTGGTCACTATGCGGCTGAACTTCATGGCAGAGCAGGTAGCATCCAGCCGGGTTGGGGCAAGCGGTCATACGCTTATCGTCAATGAAGCCGGCAAAATTCTTTTCCATCAGGATCCCTCCAAGCTGGGCCAGCAGCTACCAGCGCCGCTTTTGGATAAGGCTTTGAATACAAGGGGAGATACACAACTTGTGTCGGCGTCTTATCTGGATTCGAAGAGTTTATTGTCAGCCCGGCGCTTGCACGATGGTTTATTGCTGATCGGTGTGCTGCCGGAAGCGGAGCTGCTCGAAGAAGGCAGACGTCTTGGGAAAGCCGTGGCCTGGGTTGTGCTGGGCACTGTATTACTGTTGATTATTGTTCTGTTGGTGGCCATGAGCTTTCTGATGACCCGCCCCTTGAGGCACTTAATGATTGCCATCAGTGAGATCGGCCAAGGCAACCTGACGCCAAAGATTGCGTTATCGTCCAGGGACGAACTTGGCCAGTTGGTGCGGAGTTTTCAGGGGATGGCAGGCAATCTGGAAAAATCCCGCGTTAAGATCGAGCGCCTGGCTTATCATGATAGCCTGACCGGCCTACCCAACCGATTTCGTGCCCACGAGACTCTGCGCCGCATGATATCTCTCGCTCGTCGCGAAAATGGGAAAATGGCCGTGCTTTTCCTGGATCTGGATAACTTCAAGCGGGTCAACGACACCTTGGGTCATCAGGTCGGTGACCAACTCCTCAAAGAAACGGCAACTCGCCTCACATCCATCCTGAGGGCAGAAGATGTCATCCATCAGGAAGTCCCTCGGAACAGATCGAGTGTTTTAGCTCGCCTGGGCGGCGACGAGTTCGTGATCCTGCTGCCGAAGGTCAATGGCTCCCAGGATGCCGCCATGGTTGCCTCGCGTATCCTTGATATCGTGAAAGTGCCGTTCCACTTTGGGCATGAAGAGATATATAGCGGGAGCAGTATTGGTATTTCGCTGTTTCCCGATGACGGCACGGAGGTGGATGATCTGATAAAGCGGGCAGATGCAGCCATGTATCAGGCAAAAGAGCAGGGGCGTAATAATTTCCAGTTTTATTCTGCCTCTTACAATCTTGCGGTGTTGGAGCATATCTCGCTGGAATCCAGGCTAAGACGTGCGTTAAGTAATAGCGAGTTAGAGCTCTACTATCAGCCCCTGGTGCAGGCCAGAACAGGTAAAATCGTTGGTCTAGAGGCCTTGTTGCGCTGGAATGATCCAGTTGAGGGAGTTATCCCCCCGGACAGGTTCATACCCATTGCCGAGGATAGCGGTTTGATTCTGCCCATTGGTGAATGGGTTTTACGTGAGGCTGGGCGTCAATTAAGCGCCTGGCAGGCTGTAGGGCTAAGTGGTGCCTTTGTTTCGGTCAACGTCTCTGCCATACAGCTACAGCGCCAGGATCTTGTTTCTATTGTTGGTCAAGTGCTGAACGACAACAGGCTTTCACCTTGGCAACTGGAGCTCGAAATTACCGAAACCGCCCTGATGAAGATCAGACCAGAGGTGATTGGCGATCTGGACGCGATGCGCCAAAAAGGCGTGACTATTTCACTGGATGACTTTGGTACCGGCTACTCATCCTTGAGCCTGCTGCAAGAATTGCCCATCAGTAAACTCAAGATCGATAAATCCTTCGTGCGAGATATGCTTGTAGATCCCAAGGATGCAGCCATCGTCTCTGCCGTTCTTTTTATAGCCAAAAGCCTTGGGCTCCGCTCAACCGCAGAGGGCGTCGAAACGCTGGAGCAAGCGGCTCACCTAGCGAAGGAAGGGTGTGGCCAGCTGCAGGGCTACCTGCTAAGCCGGCCACTGCCGGCCGCAGAGATGACTGAGTTTTTAAGAAGTAGAAAAGTAATGGCCCACCTCAAATCAACATTGCAGGTTTCGTGAACCCCGTTGGTTGGCAAGCCGAGTGAGAGGCCTTGCTAAGTTGGCCAATATTACCCCGTAGACCTCGGAGAGCAGAGCGCCAGCCCAACGCGATCCTCCCACCGGTGTCAGGCATTCCGCTCGCATTTCAGAAGCTCTGGATCTTAGATTACGACCTGCGGCGACGCGCAGCAGCAAGCCCGAGAAGGCCAAGGCCTAGAAGGCTGAGTGTTCCCGGCTCCGGAACCGAAGTTGTAAAGTTATCAAACCCAAGGCCGACCCCGGATTCCTTGGAGCCCATGAATTCAAAATCGATCTGATCGAAAGCGGCACCATTGAGGTTGAAAAACCAAGGCAGACCATCCAGTGAACCTGCGCCGTTGGTGGTTCCCTCGGGGCTGAGAACCGACGCCACCTCGGTGCCGTTATTCAAGGCGACCACTCTCCATTGCTCGGAGCCCTGGCTGTTGTTGCCATCAATGTCCCAAATCTCTCCCGAGGCGCCTGTAACGGTCGAATCATAGTGGATTGAAAGGAAGATGGATAAGCCGCCGCGTTCCGTGATTTCGCCGCCCGTGCGGAGAAACCAGTTGCCAAGGCCGGGGGTGGCGCCAGAGAGGTCCAGGTCGTCTTGCGACTGTTGGTCTGTTACAAACCCTTGGGGGTCCCCGTCGCTTCCGCCCGACGCCTCCATAAAGCCTCCGACAAACGTTACGCCTTTCGTGCCTTGATATTCATTGGTTACCACGTCGTTATCCGCGAAGCCCAAAGAAGCGGCATCCTCGAAATCAATGAAGCTGGCAGTAGCAGGTGCAGAAATAAGCAGCGCAATCGCAGCGGCAAGTCCTGTTGTTTTGTGAATCATTTTTGATACTCCGGCAGTGGCTTAACTATAGGTAACAGTTAACCTGCAATTGCCGATCCAATATCCAAATATGTCAGCTATTCAATTATATATAGAATAAAATTAATACGTCGCCAATGATGATGTGTAAATTTAATTGACGCTTTCCCTGTATATCGACAGGCTGTTTTACAGTTTCAAGATAGCGGCCATAATTTCAACAGTGAGAAGAAAAGGCAGGGTGAGATCTGGGCATCAAATACGGATTAAAATGCATGGCTATTTAGTTTTCCTGAACAAATCCAGCGCAATGTCATAGCGGGGTTCAGGCTTCTTGAACAGGTACTCACCGTTGCGGATCGATGCCAGAACATCTGCCCGTTGGCGAACGGCTTCAAACGGGCTTGTGGCATCCAATACGAGAAAGTTAGCCGGTTTACCTGTATCCAGACCGTACTGATCTTCGACGTTAAGGGTTTTGGCGCCATTGTAAGTGATCAGGTCAAGACAGGTATCGAGTTGGGCCATCGACATGGTGTGTGCCATGTGAATGCCGTTATCCAGGATATTCATAAGGTTTCCGTTACCTACTGGATACCAAGGATCGTTGATGGAGTCCTGGCCAAAGCATACGTTTATGCCGCCCTCCCAAAACTCTTTCACCCGCGTCATGCCGCGGCGCTTTGGGTAGGTGTCTTGCCGGCCTTGTAGGTAGGCGTTTTCAGTTGGCAGGGCAATGAAGTTCAAGCCTGATTGCTGAAACAACCCCATCATGCGAAAAGCATAGGCGTTGTCTGCTGAACCGAACGAACAGGTGTGGCTGGCAGCCGTGCGGGTCCCAATGCCTTCGATCATGGCCAGGGCATTCAGTAATTCCACGAAGCGGCTCATCACGTCATCCGTTTCGTCGCAGTGTACGTCGATGAGTTTGTCGTACTTGACGGCCAACTCAACGGTCCGGTGAATGGACTTCTCACCGATTTCACGGGCCCATTCGAAGTGAGGAATGCTGCCCACGCAGTCTGCGCCCATCTTCAGCGCTTCTTCCACCATTTCGTCACCGCCCTTATAGGCGTACATGCCTTCCTGAGGAAATGCCACGATCTGAATGGTGACGTTGTCCTTCAGCTGCTCACGAACCTCCAGCATCACCTTCAATCCTGTGAGGTTGGGGTCGCATACGTCGATATGGGTGCGGATGAACTGTACGCCTTTGGAGACTTCCTCTTGAATGCCCTTTAGCGCACGTGCTTTGGCATCTTCAAAAGATTGGTGCTTTTTCACATCGTGCCAGCGGGCTATGCCTTCGAACAGCGTACCTGTGTCGTTCTTTGCCCCTTTGTTGCCGCCGGTATACACGTAATCGAGATGCAAGTGTGCGTCCACATAAGGCGGCACAACAAGGCGGCCTTCCAGGTCGATTTCTTCTTCGGCTGATGGCAAGTTGGTGCCAATCGCATGAATGACCCCGTTTTTCACGAGAATCTCACTGGCATCGCTATTGCGATAGATATTCGCGTTAAAAAACTTCTTCATCACAAACTCCTCACACGGTGGTTTATTTAGAGCTGAATGATTTCTTTGCCATGAAATAGATAATTATGGCCGGAATGAAACAAACAATGGACAGGCATACAATACCGGAACCCGCAGCAAGTGGCATGTGGATATAAATTAGACTGTCGCGTCACGTAACCATGGCAGCTAAAAGGGCGGCAAGTTTTTTGAGGGGAGTGTTGCTTTTTGAGGTTCGAGAAGTGCTAGCGCCGCGGAGAAAGTCCCGTAACTTTTAGTTCCGCCTCCCGTAGGACACAGACAATAAAAAAGGCCCTACGCTTTCGCGTAAGGCCTCATAGAATATGGCGCGCCCAGCAGGATTCGAACCTGCGACCCCTGCCTTCGGAGGGCAGTACTCTATCCAGCTGAGCTATGGGCGCATTCGAGATTAGCGACTGTGCGTCAATTTCGAGTGCGCAATCTTACGTGTGCGGACGCACTCTGTCTAGCCCCGGCACATTGATGGCCCCGGCTTGTTGTTACGGGAAAAGGGCCATGGGCGTTATGTTCACCAGCGCACCTTCATTGCTAAAGGACACCTCGCCATCCTGAATGGATACCTGGAAGTTCATGTTGCGCTCCACCAGCTCAGCGAGGGCTTCTGTGGATTCACTGGGCAGCTCAATAATCGTGAGGTTACGGAACCGGCTCAGCTTGTTCTTGTGCTTTTCCAGCCATACGGGCACGGCGCGAGCACCATAAGCGTAAAGAATAACCTGGCGTGCACGGTTGCAGGCTTTGCGTAGGCGGCTTTCGTCGGGCAGGCCCAGCTCAATCCACAGTTCAATCTCGTCACTCAGGCTTTTTTGCCAGAGCTCGGGCTCGTCGTCTGTGCTCAGGCCTTTGGTAAACTCTAGCCCTTCGCGGGCGTTCAGAGCAAAGGCCAGAAGGCGTATCATCATGCGCTCGTCGTTTTCTGACGGGTGCTGGGCAAGGGTGAGCTGATGATCTGCATAATAGTGCCTGTCCATATCGGCAATATTGAGCGTGGCTTTGAAGATGGTTGCTTTGAGCGCCATGGCGATCCTGCATTGGTATCAAGATGTGAGTTTGAGCTAGTGTAATGCAATTCTTTGGGTGATGAGCATGACGACATGTCGATGTTGCGCGGTTTTTTAATACTGGTTTTATTTTTCCTTTTGGGTGAAGCGTTGCGGTCGGTGTTTTTGATACCGGTCAGCGGCGGAGTGCTGGGTATGATCCTGATGACGTTTACACTGATGCTGCGAGGCAGGGTAAGTGACGCGCTGGCCTCGGCGAGCCAGGCTTTGATCTCAGTGCTGGTGCTGCTGATTATGCCGGGTGTGGTTGGGGTGTTCTTTATGGCCTCGCAGTTCTCTGGGCAGTGGCTGGCTGTTTCGGCTGCATTGCTATTGGGCACTTTCCTGAGCGTGCTTACGACGCTGTTGCTAATGAAGGGCGTGGTGCGTTTGTCGGCGCGGGGCGAAGGAAATGACTGAGCTTATTGAACGCTTTATCGCCATCCCTGACATTTTGTCGACCAGCCCAATGTTCGCAATTGGGTTAACGTTGAGCGCGTTTTTTGCCGGTAATTGGCTGTTTGCCCGTTTTGGCAGGCCTTTGTGGATGCCTCCGGTGGTGCTCTCTGCCGTAATGCTGGCGGTGGTGATTGCGGTTTTGTCGGTGGATTATATTCGTTATCAGGAGGGTGCGTTCTGGATAACCGTGCTGCTTGGGCCGGCAACGGTGGCTCTGGGGATTCCCCTGTATCAACAAATTCACCACATACGGGCCATGTGGCTTCCGATCGTTGTTACGTTGCCCTTGGCGGCCACGCTGGCGGCAGTTTATGCAGTGGTGATTGCTTGGGCGCTGGGTGCCACACCGGAGGTGCTGGCCTCGCTGGCGCCCAAATCTGTGACCGCCCCGATTGCGATCGGCATCACTAACCAACTGGGTGGCTCTGTGCCCTTGTTGATGGGGGGACTGTTGATAACCGGCGTGGTTGCGACTCTGTTTGTGGATCTGCTGGCGAAATGGCTGCCGGTTGAAGATGAGCGCATCCTCGGGTTTGCTCTTGGCCTGAATGGCCATGCCATCGGAACGGCCAGGGCATTTGAGATCAGCCACACCGCTGGCGCCTTTGCCTCTCTGGGCATGGGGCTTACGGGTGTGTTTACCGCGCTTATATTGCCTCTGGTGTTTCGTCTGTAGAAGCTTGCCCGGGCCGCATGGGCAAGCCGTCATTCAGTTCACGAATAGCCGCAAGTTGTAATTTCGATTGCCGTCAGTAGTTTCCGCGACTAATTTCTACTAAAGACGTCTGGGGCGCCTGAGCCTCGGTGTGCCGTTAAAACTCGCAAAACAACAACGGAAAATACAATGAAAAAACTACTTGCAGCGATCGTCGGGACTATGGCGCTGGCCACGGCTCCTGTTGCTCTGTCTGCCGAGGCGACAAAAGAGCTTAAAATGGCGTTCGACGCCGATCCGGTTACCCTCGATATTCACGAGCAACTCTCCGGGGGCACTCTGCAGTTGTCCCATATGTCCTTTGATCCGCTGGTTCGGTGGACGAAAGATCTTGGTTTTGAGGCCCGCCTGGCAGAAAGCTGGGAGCGTGTTGATGACAAAACCATGCGCTTCAAACTCCGTGAAGGGGTCAAGTTCCACTCGGGTAATGAGCTTACCGCCAAGGATGTGAAGTTCACCTACGACCGCCTGAAGGAAAGCCAGGATTTCAAGGCCATCTTCAAGCCGTTCAGTGGCATTAATGTCATTGATGATTACACCTTTGATCTGGTTACCAGCGAGCCGTTCCCATTGCTGTTAAATACCGCCACTTACATCTTCCCGCTGGACAGTGAGTTTTATTCTGGCGAGACAGGGGATGGCAAGAAGAAAGATGCCATTCAAAAGCACGGAAACTCATTTGCCTCCGAGCACCTGTCGGGCACTGGCCCCTTCACGGTCACGTCGCGCCAGCAGGGTGTGCGCATGGAATTTGAGCGCTTTGCGGATTACTGGGATGAAGACTCCCCCGGCAACGTAAAGAAAATCGTCCTAACCCCCATCAAGGAAAACAACACGCGCGTGTCTGCGCTGCTGTCTGGCGGAGTGGACTTTATCGCCCCGGTACCGCCTACGGACTTGGCCCGCATCAAGCGTGATAAGAACTCGGATCTGGTTACCATGAGCGGCACCCGCATTATCCTGTTCCATTTAAACCAGGATAAGGTCGAAGCCTTCAAGGATCCGAAGGTACGCCAGGCCGTTGCTTATGCCATCAACCAGGAAGGCATTGCGGCCAAAATTATGAAAGGCTTTGCTACACCTGCGGCTCAGTTGTCACCAGCTGGCTTCCAGGGCCACAACGAATCCTTGAAACTGCGCTATGACGTGAAAAAAGCCCAACAGCTGATGAAAGAAGCCGGTTACGAGGATGGTTTCACCATCACCATGATGGCGCCTAATAACCGCTACGTGAACGACGACAAGATCGCACAGGCGGCAGCGGCCATGCTGGCCCGCATCAACATCAAAGTGGATCTCAAAACACTGCCCAAGGCCCAGTACTGGCCCGAGTACGACAACCGCTCGGGGGACATCATGCTGATTGGCTGGCACGCAGACACCGAGGATTCCGCTAATTTCTATGAGTTTCTGACCTTCTGCCCGGACGCCGACAGCGGCGCTGGCCAATATAACGCCGGCAATTACTGCAACCCGGAAATCGATGCGCTGGTTAAAAAGGCTAGCGTCGAAACCGATGTGGATAAGCGCACCGCCATGCTGCAAGAAGTGGAGCGGCGCCTGTACGACGATGCCGCTTTTGTGCCGTTGCATTGGCAGGATTTGGCCTGGGGGAGCAAGAAAAACGTGAAGATTGAGCCGATTCTGAACGTGATGAACTTCCCTTATCTGGGTGATCTGGTCATAGAGTAACGGGGGAGCTTGCCCCTTCTTTCCAAGCCTCTCTCCCGCAAGGGGAGAGAGGCTTTAATTGCTCATTAGCGGTAAATTCTTCATGTTAGCGTTTTTGGTTCAGCGAATATCTCAGGCAGTGGTGGTCATGTTCGTGATCAGTGTGATCGCGTTCGCCATTCAGGATGGCCTGGGGGATCCACTTCAGGAAATGGTGGGTATGTCCGTCTCCCAAGAGGAGCGGGAAGCCCTGCGTGATGAGTTGGGGTTGAATGACTCCATGGTGGTTCAGTACCTGCGCTTTGCCGGTAACGCGATTCAGGGGGATCTGGGCAACTCCTATTTTTATGGCAAGCCGACTCTTGAAGTGATTGCGGAGCACCTCCCGGCCACGCTGGAGTTGGTGATTGGTGCCAGTTTGATCATCATGCTGTTGTCAGTACCCATTGGCGTGTATGCCGCCATCCGGCCGCAGGCCTTGTTATCCAAGTTTTTTATGGGTGTTAGCACTGTTGGGATATCCATCCCGGTATTTCTCACGGCCATCGTGCTTATCCAGATTTATTCCATCGGTGTGACCGTTGAGTGGTTCCCCGCAGATACCGGTTGGGGCTCGTGGCTGAACGGCGCGCTGACAACCGAAGGCGGCTTGCCGTCCTACGGCCGCGGTGATGACCTCACGCATCTTTTTGGTACCTGGAATTCCGGCTTTTTCTCAAACCGCGGCCTGATGCACCTGGTGCTGCCTTGTGTGTCGCTGGCTTCCATCATGTTGCCGCTGTTTATCCGCCTGATTCGTGCAGAAATGATGGAAGTGCTGCAAAGCGACTACATTCGTTACGCCCGGGCCAAAGGCTTGAGTGCGGTGCGGATTAACTTTCTCCACGCTCTCAAGAACACCATGCTGCCGGTCATCACTGTAGGTGGTGTGCAGATTGGCGTGATGGTGGCCTATACGATTCTCACAGAAACCGTTTTCCAGTGGCCCGGTGTTGGGCTGATGTTTCTGGAGGCCATCACTCGCAGTGATATTCCGCTAATCGTTGCCTACTTGATGGTTGTGGGCCTGATTTTTGTAATCACCAACACGCTGGTGGATCTGGTGTACGGGTTGGTGAACCCCACGGTTAAACTGACAGGTAAGAAGGCATGACAACAGCGACTCTTTCACGCTGGGATCGCTTTCGCGAGTCCTTCCTCTGGTACAGTTTCAAGCGCGACAAGGTAGCGATTGTAAGCTTTCTCGTGTTGCTACTTATGGTGCTTGCGGCCATTTTTGCGCCTCTGCTGGCACCCACGGATCCCTACGATCTGGCACTGATCAATATCATGAACTCGGAGATGCCGCCGGTGGGGATGCAGGGTGCAGACGCTGCGTTCCCTTTGGGCACAGATGCCCAGGGCCGGGATATGCTCTCCACCATTTTGTACGGCACGCGGGTGTCTCTGCTGATTGGTTTTGGTGCGGTGGTTCTGCAGGCGGCGCTTGGTATTCTGTTTGGGCTGCTGGCGGGCTACCTGGGTGGCCGGGTGGATTCCATCCTGATGCGCATTGCCGATGTTCAGCTCTCGTTCTCCACCTTGATGGTGGCCATCATTGTGGGTGCGGTGTTCAAGGCCAGTTTTGGTAGCCTGATGTTTGGTGAAATCGCCATTTACATGCTGATTTTCATCATCGGTGTAGCCGAATGGCCGCAGATTGCCCGCACCGTGCGGGCGTCTGTGCTGGCGGAGAAAAAGAAGGAATACGTGGATGCCGCCAAGGTGATGGGCTTTCGCACCAACCGCATTATGTTCCGCCATATTCTGCCCAACACGCTGTCTCCGATTTTTGTTATCGCCACCGTGCAGATCGCCAACGCGATTATTTCCGAAGCGGCACTGTCGTTTTTGGGGCTAGGTATGCCTGAAACCCAGCCGTCCCTGGGCTCGCTGATCAAATCCGGTTTTGATTACATACAGAGCGGATCCTGGTGGATTACGCTTCTTCCCGGCTTGGTGTTGGTTGTGCTCGTGTTGGTCATTAACCTGCTGGGTGACTGGTTGCGAGATGTCATGAACCCTCGGCTGTACAAGGGCTAAAGAACCATGAAAAGCGACACGCCATTGTTGGAAGTAAAAAATCTGGATGTTCGGTTTGCTGTACGCGGCGGTGACCTGACAGCTCTGCGCGGTATCAGCTTTAGCCTCGATAAGGGTGAGCGGCTGGGTCTGGTGGGGGAGTCTGGCGCCGGTAAATCCGTAGCAGCTTTCTCGATTCTTAACCTGATTGCACGCCCAGGCTATATAGCTGGCGGGCAGATTCTGTTTGAAGGTCGCGATCTGGCTGCCATGAGCGAGCGGGAACTGCGCAAGATTCGCGGTAACCGCATTGCCATGATTTTTCAGGATCCGATGATGACGCTTAACCCGGTGCTGAGCATTGGCACCCAGATGGTTGAGGCCATCAAGGCACATCGTCGGATCAGTACGAAAGCGGCGCGGGATATTGCGCTGAGCAAGCTGCGCAAGGTGCAGATCCCTTCGCCAGAAAAACGGCTTGATCAGTACCCTCACGAGTTGTCGGGTGGTATGCGCCAACGGGTAATTATTGCCATTGCCTTGCTGCTGGACCCTGAGATTATCGTTGCCGATGAGCCCACCACCGCGCTGGATGTCACCATACAGGCGGAGATCATGGCGCTGCTGTTGGATCTGTGCGAACAGGAAAATGTGGCGCTTATGCTGATCACTCACGATCTGGGTGTTGTCTCCCAGGTTACCCAGCGCATGCTGGTGATGTACTCCGGCCGTATTATTGAGCAGGGCCCCACGCGAGAGATCATAAACGATGCCCAGCACCCCTATACCCAGGGATTGATCAACGCATTGCCGCAGCTGGGTGAGCCAGGTGCGCGGCTGTTCCAGATCCCTGGTTCCATGCCGTCCCTGAAAAACGTACCCACCGGCTGTCCGTTCCACCCACGCTGTACGTTTGCGACCGATCAGTGCCGGCAAACCATGCCCGAGTATGTGCAATCGGGCAGCGTAGATGTGGCGTGTTACGAGGTCAGCAATCTGATTGAGCGGGAGAAACACATGCAGGAGGCCGAATCATGACCTCCCCATTGGTAGACATTCGCGGGCTGGAAAAGCGGTTTGATCTGTCGGGTAGCCTGCTGGAGCAGATTACCTTCCAAAATGGCCGGTTCCACCGCAAGCACGAAGCCGTTCATGCCATTAACGGTGTTGATTTGCAGGTGCACAAAGGCGAGGCTCTGTGTGTGGTGGGCGAATCCGGCTGCGGTAAGTCCACGATTGCTCGCACGGTGATGGGGTTGTTGTCACCCAGCGCGGGGGAGGTTCACTACGGCGGCCAGCGCATCGATAACCTGAAAGGCCGGGATGTGCTGCCGTATCGTCGTAAAATGCAGATGATATTTCAGAATCCCTATGCCTCCCTGAATCCCCGAATGACGATTCAGCAAACCCTGGAAGAGCCGATTCATTTTCACCAGCCGGAATTGGCACGCAGCGAGGTGCGGGGTAAAGTTCAGGAGGTTATGGCGTCTGTGGGGATAGATCCGGATTGGGGCAGTCGGTTCGGTCACGAGTTCTCCGGCGGCCAGCGCCAGCGTATCGCTATTGCTCGTGCCCTGGCGGTAGATCCTGAGTTTATCGTGGCAGACGAACCCATCTCGGCACTGGATGTCTCCATTCAGGCGCAAGTGCTGAACCTGCTGATGGATGCTCAGGAAACCCGCAACCTGACCTACCTGTTCATCACCCACGATCTGGCAGTGGTTGAGCACTTTGGCACGCGAGTGGCGGTGATGTACCTAGGGCGGGTATGTGAGCTGGCGGATACCAAGACCCTGTTTGCGAAACCACGGCACCCATACACCCAGGCGCTGCTTTCGGCTATCCCCAAGCTGGAAGACGACAGGCCCAATTACATTCGGCTGCAGGGGGAAGTACCAACGCCGGTGAACTTGCCATCAGGCTGCGTATTCCATGGCCGTTGCCCGTATGTTAATGAGCGCTGTCGCCAGGAAATTCCTCAGCTGATCGCCACCGATGGTGGCGCGCGGGTAGCTTGCCATGCAGTAGAAGAAGGGCGGTTGTAAATGAGCAGGTTTTAAGAGTGCGGGTGCAATGGGCTATGATGCGCGCAGTGAAATAGCCTTTAAGAAACCGTCGCCCTTTAACTGCACTTATACCTGTCATTCGCTGGGGAGCCTATGGAAATACGTTGGCTGGAAGACTTCATGGCGCTGGCCCGCACGCGCCATTTTTCCCGTGCCGCTGAGTTGCAGCATGTAAGCCAGCCCACGTTCAGCCGCCGCATCAAGCTGCTGGAAGAAGCCATGGGTGCCACGTTGATTAATCGCCAGACTCTGCCCTTATCCCTGACACCCGCCGGCGAACGGTTTTTTGACCTGTGCCAGCGGGTGACCCGAGATGTCCGGGAGGTGCGGGGCCAGATTGCCGACATGGAGGCAGAAGAATCGGCTCGCATCAGTGTGGGTTCAACCCAGGGGCTTTTTTCCCATTTTTATCAGGGTTGGGCCAGCGAAGTAGGCGTTGCAGATCGTCTTCAGTTGAACCTCAAGGCGACCAGCTGGGTGGGAGAGCAGTTTCTGGATGCGCTAGATAATGGAGAGTGTGATTTGGTGCTGTGTTACTGGCATCAGAATCTACCCTGGGGCGACCGGTTGGGCCGAGGTGAGTACGAGTTCATCACGCTTGCCCGGGAGTGGCTGGTGCCGGTGAGCGTGGCGGCAGAAAACGGCGAGCCCCGATTCCCCCTGCCAGGAACCGCCGGCCAAACAGTGCCGCTGATTGCTTATCACTCACGGGGATTTTTGCAGTCTGCTATTGAAGCGCATCTGGCGCGCAGCAAAGAGCCGGTAAAACTGTTGCCGTTGAATGAGAACACCCAATCTGCAAGCATCAAGGCGCTGGTGAAGCAGGGCTTTGGCATGGGCTGGTTGCCCAGCCGGATGACAGAAAAGAGCGAGCATTTTGGCAGCCTTACGCGGGCCGGCGACGAACGCTGGGATGTGCCACTGGACATCCGTTTGATTCGCATACGGGAACCCCGCTCAGACGATCTTTTAACTCTCTGGAAAACACTGGAAAACCAACATGCATGAAACTGACCTGCTATCCCTTCAGATTGATCATGTGGGTATTCTGCAGAGCCGCTACGAACAGGTTCTGGAAGACCACGGCTATGACAGCCTGCTTATCAGCTCCGGCGCGGCCCCCACGCGCTACGGCGATGATCAGTCCTGGCATTTTCAGGGCTATGGCCCGTTTCTGCACTGGGCGGGGCTAGCCGGCTTTGAGCACGCCTGGTTGCTGATCCGCAAAGGCCAAAAGCCATTGCTTTCACTGTATCAGCCGGTCGATTTCTGGCACGCCAACCTTGAGTTGGCACAGGAGCCTTGGGTGGGGGAATTCGAACTTCGTTTCAGTGAAAGCCGATCGGCGCCGGAACTGATCGGTGTGAGCCAGTTAGCTGTTATCGGAGATCCATCATTGCTGGCGGATCTGCCTGGTGATGAAAACCCAGGCGCCCTTTGCGCCGCGCTTGATGAAACGCGGGTACACAAAACAGCCTACGAAATAGCCTGTCTGGCCCGCGCCAACAAGCTTGCAATGGCAGGTCACCACGCTGCCCGCGATGCGTTTTTGGCCGGTGCCAGTGAGTTTGAAATCAACCTGGCCTACCAGCACGCAACCCAGCAGCGTGAGGTCGAGGCGCCTTATCACAGCATTATCGGTGTGAATGACCACGCCGGCACACTGCACTATCAGTATTACGATACAGCAGCGCCTACAAAATCCCGCAGCTTGCTGATTGATGCCGGTGTGCGTTATCGGGGTTATTGCTCAGACATCACCCGTACCACAGCAGGCGTTGGGGAAGGGCGCTTTGCCGCACTGGTGCAGGGGCTTGAACAGTTGCAGTTCCGGCTCTGCAAGATGGTTGCCCCGGGCGTTGATTACCTGGATATCCACCGCAAAACCCATCTGGGCATCGCTGCGTTACTGGGTTCAGCGGGGCTGGTTAACGACCTGAGCGATGAGGATATGGTTGCTGAAGGCGTTACTCGGGCCTTCTTTCCCCACGGCATAGGGCACTTTCTTGGGGTTCAGGTACACGATGTTGCCGGCAAACCAGTATCACCTCCCGCCGATGCGCCCTTTTTACGCCTGATGCGAACGCTGGAGCCTGGCATGGTGGTGACCATCGAGCCTGGGCTGTACTTCATTCCCTCCCTGCTGGAGCCGCTGTTGTCGGGCCCTCTTGGGCGTCACATTAATCGTCCGTTGCTTGATGAGCTGCAGGGATGTGGAGGGATTCGCATAGAAGACAACGTGGTGGTAACGGACTCAGGGAGCCGAAACCTGACCCGGGAAGCCGAGGCCTGAAACAACCCATTGCACAAAATTAACACAATGGGGTTGCAATCTTGGATGCTAATGACAATAATTATCACTACCTTTAGTATCGATGGTGAGATTGCATTATGTACGTATGCCTTTGCCACGGAGTCACAGACCGGGATATCCGTGAAGCTGCAGATAACGGTGTTTCTTCCATGCGCCAGCTGGGTAAAGAGCTGGGCGTAGGCACTCAGTGCGGGCGCTGTGCCAGCACTGCGCGTGGCATTCTGCGCGAAAGCCGATCGCCGGATTACCTGGCCCTCGCAAACCTGCTTGCAAGCCCCGCCTGACGCCTCGCGGGGTTTATTTCCTTTCTGCAATTTTGTAATGCGCCTGAACACGCTATCCTTGGTGGGTGACGAGAGAGCCTGGAAGGCTTTCTGAACCCGAACCAATCAGCCAAATGTGCCTTTCGTTAAAAGGCGTGTTAGTCGGCTGGGATTAAGGAGTGCTGCAATGAAAGGCGATAAGAAAGTTATTCAGTTTCTGAACAAAGTCCTTGCCAACGAGCTGACGGCCATTAACCAGTATTTCCTGCATTCGCGCATGTATAAAGATTGGGGTATTACCAAGCTTGCGGCCAAGGAATACGAAGAATCCATCGACGAAATGAAGCACGCCGATCTGCTGATCGAGCGCATCCTGTTTCTGGAAGGCCTGCCCAACCTGCAAGACCTGAACAAGCTGATGATCGGCGAGAACGTTCAGGAAATGATCGAGTGCGACCTTAAAATCGAACACATTGCCCATGTGGATCTGAAAGAAGCGATTCTGCACTGCGAGTCGGTTCAGGACTTCACCAGCCGTGAGCTATTCCGTAGTATTTTGGACAGCGAAGAAGAACACATTGACTGGCTGGAAACTCAGCTGGAAATGATCAAGCAAATGGGCATTCAAAACTTCATCCAACTGCAATCTGCCGCAGCGGAGTAAATACCGACAATGGATCTGTCCTGTTTTAAAGCCTACGACCTGCGCGGCCGTGTGCCGGATCAACTGAACCCGGCACTGGCCGAGCGTATCGGGCGCGCCTATGTGGAAATCACCGGCGCCAAGAAAGTCATTGTCGGCTACGACATTCGCCTCTCAAGCCATGAAATCACCGAAGCATTAAGCTCCGGCCTGATGGCTGCGGGCGCGGATGTGTTCGATATCGGCTTGTGTGGAACGGAGCACGTGTACTTTGCCACCAGCCACTATGGAATGGACGGTGGCATTATGGTGACTGCCAGTCACAACCCAAAAGACCATAACGGCATGAAAATGGTCGGGCCGGAATCTCGCCCAATCAGCTCTGATAATGGCCTGAATGATATTCGTGACAGAGTGCGTGAGCCGTTTGCGGATGCGCCAGTACAGGGCCGGTATGAAACGCTGGAAGTCACCGGCGCCTACATAGACCACCTGCTGGGCTACATAGATGCAGCCGCCTTGGCCCCGATTAAAATTGCCGTCAACGCTGGCAACGGCGGTGCGGGCTTGGTGATCGACGAACTCGAAAAGCACCTGCCTTTCGAATTCATCAAAGTGCACCACCAGCCAGATGGCAACTTCCCCCACGGCGTGCCTAACCCCATCCTGGAAGAAAACCGTGCAGCCACAGCCAACGCCGTCATTGAACACGGCGCCGCCATGGGTATCGCCTGGGATGGCGATTTTGACCGCTGCTTCTTCTTCGACGAAAACGGTCGCTTCATTGAAGGCTATTACATTGTCGGCCTGCTGGCGGATCAGTTCCTGCGCAAAACCGGCCCCGGCAAAGTGATCCACGACCCGAGGCTGATCTGGAATACCCAGGATTTGGTAGGAGCTGCCGGCGGCGAAGCTATCGAAAGCAAAACCGGCCACGCCTTTATCAAGCAGCGCATGCGCGACGAAGATGCCGTTTACGGCGGGGAAATGAGTGCGCACCATTACTTCCGGGATTTCGCCTACTGCGACAGTGGCATGATCCCCTGGTTGTTGCTTGCAGAGCGCTTATGCCAATCCGGCAAACCGTTCTCGTCGCTGATTGATGCCCGCATCGAAGCCTACCCGGCCAGCGGTGAAATCAACCGCACGATCAACGATCCGGCTAAAGTCATTGCAGCTATTGAAGAGAAATACTCGTTCGGGGCGAAGAGCGTCAGTTTCGTTGATGGCCTGAGTATTGAATTCGACAACTGGCGCTTCAATCTGCGCATGTCCAACACCGAACCCGTCGTTCGCCTGAACGTGGAGTCCCGTGCTGACATACCCTTGATGAAAGCGAAAACAGAAGAGTTGCTCGCAGAAATGGAGCGGTTGAATAAGTAGTTACTATTGACTGGGTGCCGGGTAAACTCGGCACCCAAGTTAAAAGGTCAGAGCCAGTCGTTCAACATAATCCCCAGTCCAAACCGCTCAATCCGATGATTGTAGTCAATCAGGCTCTCCCCATACCCATTGTAGTACTGGAAGAACCCCTTAATTGTATCCCCCAGTGGAAAGCTGTAACCAAACTCCACTGAAGTGTGGTTTTCCGAACGCAGGTTGTTCATCAGCTTCATGGAAAATGTTCGATCCTCAGCAAGCTTGTAAACAATGTTGTAATTGGCGTGCCCCAGATAACGCTCAATATCCGCATTATCATCTTTGCTGCTATCCGGAATCCGATACCAAGGCTCCAAAACGAACAACCAGCGACCATGGGTAAAGGCGGCGCTGGCCATAACCCGGTTCCAGCTCCGCGAACGGGGTTCCGACTGACCATTGGATTGATGATTAATACCAACCGTGACACCGGACAGAGCCACCGCCCCCAGATTCCAATTCGTCTGGTGACGTAGGAAAATCTCCGGCTCGTAATTGGTCTCCCGGAAAGGTGCAGAATCATCCCGGTTATAAACCTGCCAGAACGAGCGTTGGGTATAGCCGAACCACAACGTCGTACGATCTTCCATGAGCCCGGTTAACAAAGGAACCTTGAAACTGATTTGATACTTGGCCTCCTCGTTCTCAAGATCGTAATCGTAACCGGTAGTGCCCAGCCTCGGGCTGATCGGCGTCTGGTTGGGGCTGTCCATCCAGGTGATTGGCATGATATAGGTCGGGCGATAGCTGATAAAACTACCCGAAAATGAAAACAGCGCTTTTTCGGCCTCCACTTGCCTGTCTACCAAATTGTTCATCGCGCCGTTGTCCGAATTATCCTCGTTGGGATCGCCAGCTAAATCTTCACGCCGCTCACGGCCGGGAGCCAGGGTATCGGATGCCCGTTCTGCCTCCTCTACCTGCTTCTCGCTAGCCTGTTCACGGGCTGTTTTCGGATTGTTGAGGGAGTCGTAGCAGGCAAGGCGCTGCACGCCCTCTTGGATTAATGCGCAATCTACCGGGGAGCTTTCCTGATCAGTCGCCGCTGGGCGCGCTTCCTCTGCTGCCGTGAGTGCGGGCCAAAGTAGTGCAAGTACAACCCCTAGAGGAACTCTCGAAGTTAGAAATGTGATCATGTACCAGGTCTCTTTAAGTAGCATTAAGGCTAAGCCAGGTGCTGGCGATACCGTATATCCAGACACCCACCAGGGTGATAGCCAGCAATACAAACACAACCCTATGACGTAACTGGTTGGCGGCGCTGGCCGCTACAACCCAGCGTAGGTACATAAGACCAATAAAACTGATAAAAACACAAAGGCTGGCAACCGCGGGTATCAGCAGCCACGCGGGGTTGATACTATGTTCCGGCTCCGCTTGGCTCGAAAACCAGCCCATGGAAGCCAACAGCACTGCCAGAGCGCTGAACTCGATCGCCAAAAGCGTTTTGCGAAGCGGGTGTGGGGAGGGTTTCTCCGGGTTGTTCATGAATCGTTTCCTGGAAGTTCTGGATAAGCTGCAACATGGTAACCGGAAGGCCGGGGAGAGTCTCCACGCTTACGAAATGGCAATGGAAATGGTGGAAATCAATTTATGATTTAGCTATTCGGTTTTGTTGCCGGAGTTCAGTCGCTATAATGCGGCAACCAAAGATTATAACGCTCAAATGCGAGGTGCATTGTGAAGATGAAGAGAGTCCTGGCAGTCGTATTGCTCGGTTTTGGCATTACTGCCGGCGCCGTTATGGCAAGTGTTGATGATGAAATTCGTGCGCGTATCCAGCCTGTAGGCGAAGTATGCTTGCAGGGTGATGAGTGTGGTGCAGCCGCGGCGGCATCTGAATCGGCCAGCTCCGGTCCCCGCTCTGGCAGTGAGGTATACGATGCCGTATGCATGGCATGTCACACCACAGGCGCAGCAGGCGCGCCGGTCATCGGTGATGCTGGAGCTTGGGCTCCTCGCGTTGACCAGGGCATGGAAACCCTTATCAGTCATGCCGTGAATGGCTATAACGCCATGCCAGCCAAAGGTGGGTGTGCCAGCTGCCCCGATGAGGAAATCGAAGCTGCGGTGGAGCATATCGTGGCTGAGAGCAAATAGAGCCAAAGCTCTTATTGTTAAAAACCCCGCTGCTGCGGGGTTTTTGCTTTCAGAGTCCCAGGTCGCCAAGCAGGGCACTTAATGTTGCCTTGCCTTTTTTCTGGTTGGCTTCAACGTCCAGGTCCCCAGTGCCCTCCCAGCGTACGTCGTCTTGCGGTAATTCATCCAGAAACCGGCTGGGAATGGTTTCGATTTTCTCGCCATACTGCCTGCGCTGGGCGGCGTAGGTTAAGGTCAGAGTCTCTTTTGCGCGGGTAATCCCAACGTACATCAGGCGCCGCTCCTCCTCAACATTGCCTTCTTCAATGCTGGAGCGGTGGGGCAGGATCTCCTCCTCCAGCCCAAGAATAAACACGTGAGGGAACTCCAGGCCCTTAGACGCATGCAGTGTTAATAGCTGCACCTTGTCGCTGTCGTCGTCTTCTTCCTTTTGTTCCATCATGTCGCGCAGGATTAGCTTGGTAATGGCGTCTTCTATGCCCAACTCATCCGCGGTGCCCTTGCCGTCCTCCAGCATGCGCTGGATGGAGTCCACCAAGAACCAGATGTTTTGCATGCGCCTCTCGGCCTGCTTGGGTGTGCCGGAGTGCTGATGCAGCCACTCCTCGTACTCAATATCGGTAAACAGTTGTTTAATAACTGGTACAGGGTTCTCGCTGTGCAGGCGCTCGCACGTAGCATCCACCCAATGGGCAAAGCGCCTCAGGCGATCCAGGCCCTTTTCGGTTACGTGGGTTTCCGCTCCCATGTCACCCAGCGATTTAAACAAGCTGACATTGCGTGCGCGTGCGTAATGGCTCAATTGTTCAAGGGTGCGCGGCCCAATTTCGCGACGTGGTACATTCACCACCCGCAGGAACGCAGCGTTGTCGTCCGGGTTGATCAGCAGGCGCAGGTAGGACATGGCGTCCTTGATTTCGTTTTTGGAGAAAAACGATTGGCCGCCGGAAATATGATAGGGAATCTGGTACGCCTGCAACTTCATCTCCAGCAGGCGAGCCTGATGGTTGCCCCGATAAAGTACGGCAAAATCCCGGAATGCCAGCCCTTGCTTTAGCTTCTGATCAAGAATCTCCGTGGCCACTCGCTCGGTTTCGGCATCTTCGTTGCGGCACCGAACAATACGGATTTCATCACCAATGGTGTGATCGCTCCACAGAGCCTTTTCAAACACGTGAGGGTTATTGGCGATAACCATATTGGCGCTACGTAGAATGCGCGAGGTGGAACGATAATTTTGTTCGAGCTTTACGATTTTAAGGCTTGGAAAGTCCTCTTTTAACTGCGCCAGATTTTCTGGCCGCGCGCCCCGCCAAGCGTATATTGACTGGTCGTCATCACCTACCACTGTAAAGGCCGCGCGCTCGGCAACCAGCATTCTTACGAGCTCGTATTGGCAAATGTTGGTATCCTGATACTCGTCCACCAGCATGTAGCGTATTTTCCGCCGCCACTTTGCCAGCACCTCAGGGTTGGTGTGGAACAACTGCACCGGGAGCAGGATCAGGTCGTCAAAATCGACAGCGTTGTAAGCCTTCAGGTACTCGCTATAATGCTTGTAGACGATGGCAATTCGCTGCTCTCGCTCGTCCGCTGCTTTGCTGTATGCTTCCGCCGGCCCGCGCATGGCATTTTTCCACGACGAGATAGTCATCTGCACATCGTTGAGCTCATCGCCGGCGTCGGCGCTGGCTTCCCGAAGCATCAGGTCTCGTAACAGGGCTTTGGCGTCTTCCGCGTCAAAAATTGAAAAGCCCGGATGGTAGCCCAGGTGAGTGTGTTCTTCGCGGATTATATTCAGCCCAAGGTTGTGGAAAGTGGATACAATCAACCCTCGGGTCAATTTGCGGTCAACAATGCGGCTTACCCGTTCTTTCATCTCGCGGGCCGCCTTGTTGGTGAACGTAACGGCGGCAATGTGCCGGCCCGGAATGCCAATGTGCTCAATTAGATAGGCGATTTTCCGGGTGATTACACTGGTTTTGCCACTGCCTGCACCTGCCAGCACAAGTAGCGGGCCATCGGTGTAGCGGACGGCTTCATTTTGTCTCGGGTTGAGCTTGTTCACAAATTCACTGCCAGAGTGGGGTGAAACGGGGATTTATCGGTAAGACAATAGTCTACACCAGCCTGGCTATTCTGTACCTTGCCGATCTATAAGCTATTCTTCTAACAGATCGGATTTGCTGCATACGTACTCATGGACTCTACTTAATGACCTTGCCATTGGAAACTGACGGACACAATCAGCTTCGTCTTCTGGTTCTGACGCCAGATTACGCTGATTTTCTCTGGCTTAATGCACTGCTGGCGGGCGACCCAGAGGCCAATCCAGATTCAACATGGTGTCCGGACCTGATGGTTTGCGATGACCTGATACGTAACGCGACCTTTGACGTTATTGTTTGGAATTGCGTATTCCACGGCGGGTCAGAAACCGCGTTCCTGCAGTATCTGGCTGTTGCCAGTGAGGGGCGCCCTGTTTTGGCGCTGAGCGCTGAGGCTCCCCGCGAGCGAGCGCCGCTGCTGTTTGCCAGTGGTGCGGCCGACTACCTGAGCCGCCAGGAGCTTGATCATTGGAGCTTCCGTCGAGCGGTGAAGGGCCTTTGGTATCGGGAGCAGCTGGCTAATTCTGCCCACACCCAGCTGGGCAGAGGGCTGGCAAGTGGCTTTATTAACCGGGATTTGTTCTTCGATCGGTTGCAGCAAGCCTTGCTCAGGGCTCAACGAGGTAGCTACCGGTTGGCCTTGTTGCACCTGAATATTGATGATTTTCGCAGCATTAACGAGTCATTTGGCTATCAGAAAAGTGACCAGCTGATGATCAAGGTTGCGGCTCAGGTTCGGCAGGGGCTGCGGCGGGTGGATTCCTTGATGCGCATTGGCGGTGATGAACTGGCCATAATCGTTGAAAAAATTGAAGACTCGCTGGATATCACTCAAATCATACGCAAGGTTGTTAACGCTCTTGATGAGCCAGTCGTAATTGATGGCCAGAGTGTGGTTGTCAGTGCCAGCCTGGGAGTAGCCACCTATCCGGAGGCCGGAGACAGCGCTGAAAACCTCATGCGCAGAGCCAATCGGGCGATGTTTGAGGCCAAGCGGGACCCAGGCACCAGTTATCGCTTTTACGATCGTCAGCTGCACATTTCCGCCGGCTACCAGCTCAGGTTGGAGGCCGACCTTCGGAATGCGCTCAGGGGCAATGAGCTGGAGCTGTATTATCAGCCAAGAATTGATCTGGCTAGCAACGAGGTGCGTGGTGTTGAGTGTCTGTTGCGCTGGAACCACCCGGAGCGTGGACTGGTAGGGCCAGACGAGTTCATACCTGTTGCCGAGCGCAGTGGTTTGATTGTGCCCATCGGTTATTGGGTGATAGAGCAGGCCTGTAAGCGCCTGCAGGAGTCGGCCGAGCATGGGTTTCCCGGGCTCGTGTTTGCGGTAAATCTTTCGTTCCGGCAGTTCCACGACCGCAAAATGACCGAAACCATATTCCGTATTATTTTCAACGCTAATGTTGATACCAGCCTGCTTGAGTTGGAGCTGACGGAGAGTGCCATGATGCACGACCCCGAGTACGCGCAGCGCTGTCTGCGCGAGCTCAATCAGCTGGGTATCAGCTTTGCGCTTGATGATTTTGGCACCGGGTTTTCCTCTCTCAGTCATTTGCAACACTTGCCAATCTCATTGGTAAAAATCGATAAATCATTTGTGCAGGCGTTGGGGCAGTCGGCAGGTGCAGAGCACATTATTCGGGCGATCATTAGCCTGGCTCACAGCCTTCAGATCAGCGTAGTGGCTGAAGGGGTTGAGACCGAAAGCCAGCTGGAATTTTTACGCCAGCAACACTGTGATGAAATTCAGGGCTACTATTATGCCCGGCCCATGCCTTGGGCCGATCTTGTGCAATTTTTGAACAAGCGTGGCCAGCCCGCTTGCCTGCAACTGTAAGCCGCTGTACCTTTGCTGCTTTATCAGACACGCATCACAGAGGTTGCATGAACAGTATCTCCAGGCGCATCGCCGATGAACTCGGCGTACGTGAGCAACAGGTTAATGCCACCGTCGCCCTGCTGGACGAAGGCTCCACGGTTCCGTTTATTGCCCGTTACCGCAAAGAGGTGACCGGCTCTCTGGACGATAACCAACTGCGTACACTTGAAGAACGCCTGCGTTATTTAAGAGAACTGGAAGACCGTCGCGGCACCATCCTCAAAAGCATTGAGGAGCAGGGCAGGCTGAGCGACGAATTGCGCGCCAGCATTCAGGAGGCAGATACCAAGAACCGCCTGGAAGACCTGTACCTACCCTACAAGCCCAAACGCCGCACCAAAGCCCAGATTGCCCGGGAAGCGGGATTGGAGCCACTCGCTGACGCGTTGTATGGCGACCCTGCTCTGGATCCAGAAGCAACGGCCGAAGGCTATGTCAACGCAGAGGCCGGAGTTGCTGACACTAAGGCGGCTCTGGATGGTGCCCGTTATATTTTGATGGAGCGTTTCGCGGAAGATGCAGAGCTTTTGGGTGAGTTGCGAGACTTCATCTGGCAGCAAGGGCAATTAAAGGTTGCTGTGATTGATGGCAAGGAAAATGAAGGCGCCAAATTCCGGGATTACTTTGATCACGTAGAGCCGCTGAAGCGAGTGCCATCCCACCGCGCATTGGCTATTCTCCGTGGTCGCAATGAAGGCATACTTTCTTACACCCTGGTTGTGGGTGATGTGGACGACGATCGGCGCCAGCCGCACCCTGCTGAACAACGTATCGCCGCACGCTGGAGCATCCGTGATAACGGCCGCGCTGCTGACAAGTGGTTGTCAGAGGTGGTGCGCTGGACCTGGCGGGTAAAACTGTCTACCCAGATTGAAACAGACCTCATGGGGCAGGTGCGCGAAGCCGCTGAAACCGAAGCCATCAATGTATTTGCCGCCAACCTGAAAGACTTGTTGCTGCTTGCACCGGCCGGGCCCCGTGCAACGTTGGGGCTGGATCCTGGCCTCCGCACGGGTGTAAAAGTGGCGATCATTGATGACACCGGCCAGGTTGCAGGGCATGGGGCCATTTTCCCCCATGCACCGCAAAAACAGTGGGATCGTTCCATTGAACAGCTTGCGGTTTGGTGCCGGGAGTATTGCATTGAGCTGGTTGCTATCGGCAATGGCACAGCCTCCCGAGAGACAGAAAAGCTGGTGGGGGAGCTCAGTAAGCGTTACCCGGAGCTGAAGCTGGCACGCATTATTGTGAGCGAGTCTGGCGCCTCGATCTACTCTGCCTCGGAGTTTGCATCCAAAGAGTTGCCCGATCTCGACGTGACCATACGCGGCGCGGTCTCCATTGCCCGCCGGTTGCAGGATCCATTGGCGGAGCTGGTGAAGATAGAGCCAAAATCTATTGGCGTTGGTCAATACCAGCACGATGTGTCCCAGGTTCAACTCTCTCGCAGCCTGGATGCCGTTGTTGAGGACTGCGTGAACGGTGTTGGCGTTGACCTGAATACCGCCTCTGCCCCCCTGTTGTCCAGAGTATCAGGCCTGAACCAGACCATCGCGCAGAACATCATTGAGTATCGTAATCAAAACGGCATGTTCCAGAATCGCAAGCAACTGTTGAAGGTTGCACGGCTAGGTGCCCGAACCTTTGAGCAGGCGGCTGGGTTTTTGCGCATCGCCAGCGGCGAGAATCCGCTGGACCGATCCTCTGTGCACCCCGAGGCCTATGGCGTTGTAGAGGCCATCGCAGCAAAGAGTAGCCGCAAAATTGAAGGCATTGTTGGGGATGCCGCGTTTTTACGTGGTCTGAACCCGCAGGATTACGTAACAGATAAGTTCGGTGTGCCAACCATCAAGGATATTCTCTCCGAGCTCGAAAAACCTGGCAGGGATCCGCGCCCGGAATTTCGTTTCGCAAGCTTTGAGGAGGGCGTGGAAACCCTGGGTGATCTTGAGCCGGGAATGGTGCTGGAAGGCTCCGTTACCAACGTGACGAATTTCGGGGCGTTTGTGGATATCGGCGTTCATCAGGATGGCCTGGTGCACATCTCTGCACTTTCCCATACCTTCATAAAAGACCCTCGCGAGGTGGTCAAGGCCGGGGATATTGTGAAGGTTAAGGTGATGGAGGTGGACATTTCCCGCAAACGGATTGCGCTGACCATGCGCATGGATGACCAGCCGGGCGAAAAGGCAGAATCAAAACGGCCTGCTTCCGGTCGCCCAGCTGGCAGCCAGAATGCCAGCGGCCGCAGTGGGCAACCGGCGGGTCAGACTTCCCCCCGGGGCCAAAACAAAGCTGCGGATCAAGGTGCCATGGGTGGAGCGTTGGCGCAGGCGTTCGCCTCAGCCCGAAAAGATAAGCGTTAAGCGGTTTCAACTATTTACACCAGCCGGCGAGTGCCCACAAAGCCTGGCCGGCTGCAGCAGGAGTTAACCATGGCCGAATCCCGCCATTCTATGTTTCGCCAGTTCGCTGCCAGCGACTGGAACGGGTTTCTGAAAGGGATAGAAAAAGAAGGTTTGCGTGTTGATCGCAACGGGTTTATCGCGCAAACGCCACACCCTGAGGCTTTGGGGTCGGCGCTTACCCACCCGACCATAACAACAGATTACTCTGAGTCCCTGCTGGAGCTGATTACGCCTGTGTGTAGCAGTACAGCGGAGGTGCTGGAATCCCTGCGCAATACTCACCGCTTTGTTCAGCAGAACCTGGGCGATGAGGTCTTTTGGCCAGCCAGCATGCCTTGTGAGCTAAATGGGGATGCCAGCATTCCCATCGCGGAGTATGGCTCGTCGAACACCGGCCGGTTAAAGCATGTTTACCGACAGGGCCTGGCAGTGCGTTATGGCCGCATGATGCAAAGCATCGCCGGCACACACTATAACCTCTCGCTACCAGACAGCTTTTGGGACAAATGGCAGGGTGAGCTCGGCGACCAGCAGAGCATGAAAGATTTCAAATCTGATCAGTATTTTTGGCTGGTTCGCAATTTCCGGCGCAGAAGCTGGCTGTTGATGCTGCTGTTCGGTGCTTCTCCGGCCCTGGATGCCAGTTTTGTAGACGGTGTGGGTCACGATCTTGGCCGTTTTGATGACAGCAGCTGGTTTGGCAAGCACGCCACCTCGTTGCGTATGGGCGATCTGGGTTATCACAACAACGCGCAGTCTTCGTTGAACATTTGCTTCAACAAGCTCAGCACCTACACCCAAACTCTGGATAGAGCCATCCACACCAACTGGCCCGCCTATGAAGCCCTGGGCACCCAGCGCGACGGCAAGTTTATCCAGATAAATACCAGCGTGCTGCAAATCGAGAACGAGTACTACAGCGCGGTGCGCCCCAAGCGCACGGCCCGAAGCGGAGAGAAGCCGATTCAGGCGCTGGAATCCCGCGGAGTAGAATATATTGAGGTGCGCTGCCTGGATCTGGATCCATTCTCGCCGATAGGCGTTAATGCGGCTCAGGTCGATTTTCTTGACCTCTTTCTGCTTGATTGTTTGTTGTCAGAATCACCGCGAATTGATGATGACGAATGCAGCATGCTGGACGACAATTTCAAAGACGTTGTCGCCGCAGGTCGCAACCGCGAACTGACCCTGTGCCGTGCCGGTGAGCGTACACCCATAGGTGAGGCAGCTACGGTATTGCTGGATCGGCTGGAACCTCTGGCGGAGGTGTTGGACGGCTGGAATGGCGATGACGTGTATCGCAAAGCACTGTCGGCTCAGCAGGGCGTGTTAACGGGTGACGGGCAAGTGCCCTCGGAGCGAGTTATCGATGCCATGCAGGCCTCTGGGCTGGGGCATCGTGATTGGGGTATGGATATGGCGCTCAAGCACCAGAATACGCTCCGGAAGGAAGAGCTGGGGGCGAAGGTACAGGCAGCATTTGCCGCTGCGAGCAAGGACTCTCTGGCAGAGCAAAGACGAATAGAAGCCTCGGATACCTTGGCATTCAGTGATTTTTTAGAGCAGTATCTGCGCTCCTGAAGGCGACAGATGCTACCTGTGCAGAGCGTGGCCTATGCCGGTTTGCATTGCCGGCGGGCCTGCTTCACAGAAGCTGAACAAATGTTTGTCACTTTCTGGCGCTGGTGCTAACTTCAGGTACGTCAGTTAAAGGGAGCAGTGGCATGGCAAGGGATATGAAGCTCGGCTGGGATGTTGATGCACTGAACAAAGCCTACCGCCAAGGTTACATGGCAGCCTCAATGAGTATGGATAAAACCCGGTGTCCTTATCGCGGCGAAGTCGTTGTAGCTGCCTGGGAGGCTGGCTGGGCTGATGCAGGTGAGGTTATCCGAGAAGAGTGTGCCCGTGGGGATGATCTGTTCTCTCGGATCGCCTGAAGCCTTTTCGTTCGGCACTATTTTTGTACTACGAATTCCGTAAACAACACGCCGGTGATAACTTCGCCGGTTTGCTGCTCTTCCAGTACCCCATTTATTCTTGATTTCGCCTCTTCTCGAAGCGCTTTCTGGCCGTCCATGGTGGTCAGCATGTCGGCATCCGTTTGCTCGCCAAACAACATGACAAGCTCGTGGCGCAACCTTGGCATGTGAGCTTCTACCGCCGGCCGCGTAGTTTGCTTTGAGGCTCTGAGACTGACCGCTGCTTTAAGGTAGGTCAGCTTGCCACCGGGAACGCCTACGTGGGTTACGAACGATGGCTTCATGGCGATATAATCCGTAATTCCCTGCTCTTCTGAGCTTTCTTCTTCAGCTGTGACGGCTTCTTCTGCCCACCCGGTGAGGGGTACTGAAAACAACAGGAGTAGGCCGAATAAAACGGATTTTGGCTGAGGTGTCATAAGCTTGCAGTTAGTCATGGTTTAAGGTTTAGTAATAAAATTAACGACGTTTTGCCAGGTAAACTGAGAATAGCAGGCCCTGCAGCGTATTTGTGGAAAACTGAGGAAACTTTGTGAAAGCACGAGCAATCTTTGCCTGTATTTTTGTAACTTGCGCCGGGTTGTTGGGCGTGGCGTTTTATATGGAACACGTGATGGGGTTAGAGCCCTGCCCGTTGTGCTGGCTTCAGCGCTTCGGCTTTATGGGGGTGGGGCTGGTAAGCCTTGTGGCCGCCTTGCATGGCCCTGGGCAACTGGGGTTGCGTGTATACGGTCTGTTGCTGACGGCAACCGCTGGTGCCGGGCTGAGCATGGCTGGGCGCCAGTTATGGTTGCAGAGCTTGCCGGCGGATCAGGTGCCAGCTTGCGGCCCCTCGGTGGAATATATGCTCGAGGTTCTGCCCATGGCGGAGGTGCTGACCACCGCGCTTAAAGGTACCGGAGATTGCGCCACAGTGGTCTGGCGCTTCCTTGGCTTGAGCATTCCAGGGTGGAGTGCGATGTTTTTTGTCGTGCTGGTGGCTTTGGGGCTCATAATGCTTTTTCACCGCGGAAGAACAAAAAGCGGGATTGCTGGCTGAAACGGTTGCGACTGGTCGCTGGCATGGGGTAACTTGATTCGGACTTAACACATATCAGCACCAGGGCTGAATGACCTGATTATCAAGTGGAGAGCAGGCGTCATGTTGGAAAATTGCCGAAACGCAAGGGAACGCTGGGGTGGTGTCAGCGAGCTCATTGATCGCTGGCTTTTGGCGCGCCAGGAGCTGCTGGTTCATTACTGCGATTTGTCCGGAGAAAATGACTTTACGCAAACAGAAGCCTTGAAGCAGAAGTTTATAAGGCTTTGTGAGGTATTGATGGATTACGTGTCTACTGGCCATTTTGAAATATATGAGCAGCTGGTCAGGGAAGCCCGTGAGTTCAATGACGGCGGGCTGGAATTGGCAGCCAAGGTTTATCCGCGCATTGAGAAAACGACGGAAGTGGTTCTTAATTTTAATGATCAGCTGGATAACAGAGAGCTGACTGAGCAGGATGTGAGAGCGCTGTTCGAGAAACTTTCACATCTTGGTGAAAACCTGGAAAGTCGTTTCGAAATGGAGGATTTTCTGATTGAACACCTTCATAACGTGCATAGTGACAAGGTGGCGCCAGCCTGAATTTAGTCAGCGCGAGGCAGTGCAGGCACTAAAAAGCCTCAGCCGCGGTAGCGCTGGCTGAGGCTTTTTTTATGACTTCAGACGGGCTGAAATTACTCGGAAGCAGCGTCTTCTTCGTTTTCGCCCGGGTTGATAGCCAAGAGCTCTACATCAAAAACCAACGTTTCATTGGGGCCAATGGAACGGTTTCCTCCTGGGCCGTAAGCCAGATTTGAAGGGATGTACAGCTTGTAGCGGGCACCTTCATTCATCAACTGCAGGCCTTCAGTCCAGCCTGGAATAACTTGGTTCAGGCCGAAGGATACGGGCTCTCCGCGCTCACGGGAGCTGTCAAAAACCTCACCGGAAAGCAGCTCACCTGTGTAGTGCACCCGTACAGTATCGGTTGCGCCAGGTTGCTCGCCTTCGCCTTCTTCCAGAACTTCGTATTGAAGACCAGACTCGGTGGTTTGAATACCGTCGCGCTCAGCGTTTTCTGCCAGGAAGGTCTTGCCAGCTTCCATGTTTTTCTGGGCTAGCTCTTCTACCTGTTTGCCTTGCTCCGCCTGAAGCGATTTCTGGTATTCCATTAGTGCCTGCTGGATTTCCTCGCGGCTCATGCGCTTGGTTTCATCATCACCGGCGTGACCGTGCTGAATACCCTGAAGAAATTGGTCCATTTGCAGGTTTGGCAGGTCGTTATTCATCCGCTCACCCAATACCAGGCCCATGCCATAGCTGACCTTTTGGTCAGTGGAGTCCAGCTTTGGATCTACAGGGGTTTCTGACTGGGTTGAACAGCCGGCAACTATGCCGGTCATCGCCAGTATAAGCAGCGTTTTTTTCATTACGTCATCCTTATGGGTTAGTACGGAGTGGGCAATAGCCCATGCATTGTGTTTGCCAGAGGGGAAAAGGTAACGGGTTCGAGGCGCAGATTCCACTGAACATCTGTTAAGGCGCTACAGATTTCGCATTTCAGCCGCGAGGCGGCCGTCAGCTTCCATTGCTGCCGGCGTTTGGGCCAAGCATGAAGGGCGCACTGTAGGGTGATTGCCAATCAGATTCAGGCGAGCCTGTTCTGGCAGGCGAGCGGTTCTTCTCCGTCCTCTCAATGGCCAGGGTGTTCCAGCGGCCCTGTTCAGGGGGCTGGTCGGCGTAATGCCAGTTGCCATCGGTATCCTGCCATTTAAAGACGATATCAGGGCCTTCTGTTGGAACTGGAGAGGGCACCAAGCCCTCAAAGGCCGGGATTTCGGGCTGTGCTTCTTCGGCAACCGGCTCAGATGCCTGGTCAGGATCGTTCAGTCCAAAAAACATCAGCAGCAATAAAAAGCCGAGGGCTGGAAATGAAAGCCGGACGAGCCATTTGATCATCATGGCTGTGTGTATCCCTGTTGAAGGGCGATGAGAGCATCGCCGAGAGTGCTGAGAAGCCGCCTGCTACTCACGGTGGTGCCGGATACCGGTGCAGCAGTAGCGAGATTGGATCGGATCAGCTTCTCACGTTCGTACATGTTGCTCTGCTCCGAGCTGGATTCTGTTAACGCCCGCCAGGCCAAAGCCAGTTCAATGCGCTCTGCCGCCAGCTCAAGGCTGGCCATGTTTGTGCGCAAAGCTTCGTATGGAGCCTGCGCTTTTGGCACCGACGTACGAATTGCACGCAGGCTGCCGGTTACACGATCTCGCCACTCTGTTACCGTAGCGTCTTCGATTCCGGTGTATGACCTGCCATTCAGTGCGAGCCATCCGGCGCATAAAATGCGTGTTACGCTCCAGCCCTCGTTTTGCAGGGCCAGGCAGGTTTGCTGCACCGATGAGTGCTGCCAAAATGTCAGCGCAAAATACCAAAGTGGATTGTCCGGTTCCAGATTTTCCGGCAATTCTATGGTCTTTACCGATAAATCTGGACTGGCTTTCGAGTTTGGCGACATGAGCGCTGAACCGTCCCTGACAATTCTACGTTGATTATATGACAACATGTTAACGATAACCGATCTCAGTTTACAGCGGGGAGGCGTCTGGTTGTTAGATTCCGTCTCTCTGACGGTGCAATCGGGGCAGCGTGTAGCGATTGTAGGCGCTAATGGTGCCGGAAAATCCAGCCTCTTCCAGTTGCTTCTGGGCCAATTGGCGCCGGAGCAGGGCAGTGTGTCACTTCCCGGCGGCTGCCGCATAGCCCAAATGGCTCAGGAAGTTGCGGCGACTAGTCGCAGTGCCAGAGATTTTGTTCTTGATGGCGATCTCGACTTGCGCCGTCTTGAACAGGCGCTGCAGCAGGCCGAAGATCGAGGTGATGACAATGCCGTTGCTCACATCCACGGAGAGCTGGATGTGCACGAAGCCTGGTCTGCATCGCGGCGCGCGGAATCACTGCTGCGAGGGCTGGGGTTTCAGGATGGCGATGCCGACCGGCCCGTGTCGGCATTTTCAGGTGGTTGGCGTATCCGGTTGAACCTTGCCCAGGCATTGATGCGGCCTTCCGACCTGTTGTTGCTGGATGAGCCAACTAACCACTTGGATCTCGACGCCTGTCTTTGGCTGGAGAACTGGTTGCGCCGTTACGACGGTACTCTGTTATTTATTTCCCACGATCGGGATTTTATGGATCGGGTGGCCACTCATGTGGTTCATTTCGACCGGCGCAAATTGGAGCTATACACCGGCAACTATTCTGCGTTTGAAAGTCAGCGTAGTGAGCGGCTAGCGCAACAGCAGGCGGGTTTTGAGCGCCAACAGGCAAGAATTGCCGAGATTCAGCGCTTTATTGATCGCTTCAAGGCGCAAGCCACCAAGGCCCGACAAGCACAAAGCCGGGTGAAGTCGTTGGAGCGGATGGAAAAAATTGCGCCTGCCCATATTGATTCCCCGTTCAGTTTTGAATTCCCGGTCGCAGACAAAGTGTCTAGCCCGCTGCTGTCCATCCGCCATGGTCGGGCAGGGCATGGCGAAACCGTTATTCTCGATGGCATCAACCTGAGCCTTCTGCCTGGCAGCCGTATTGGGCTTCTGGGTCCGAACGGTGCGGGTAAATCCACCTTGATGGATGCGTTGTTGGGGCAGGGCGAACACGGCGCGGCAAGCACGCTGATTTCTGGTGAGCGGGCCTGCGGTGAAAATTTGGCTATCGGCTATTTTGCTCAGCATCAGCTGGAGTCTCTGGATCTCGATGCGAGTCCTTTTTTGCATCTGCAGCGGTTATCGCCAAAAGCGTCGGAGCAGAGCGTTCGCAACTTTTTGGGCGGCTTTGATTTTCATGGCGATGAGGCATTAAGCCCCATACGTACTTTCTCGGGCGGTGAAAAGGCCCGCGTTGCCTTGGCGGTGATTGCCTGGCAGAAACCCAACTTGCTTCTGTTGGACGAGCCTACAAACCATCTTGATCTGGAAATGCGCCAGGCTTTGACCATGGCGCTGCAGAACTTCGACGGCGCCATTGTGGTGGTATCTCACGACAGGCATCTGCTGCGCAACACTGTGGACGAGTTCTGGCTGGTTAATGATGGCCGTGTTGCGGAATACCAGGGCGACCTTGAGGACTATGAGCGCTGGCTGGCGGATCGCCGCAAGGACGATACCGAGGCGCCAAAACGCCAGGCAGCTGGCACTCTGTATTCCGATGGCGACGCAAAGGCCTCAGAGCCAGAAGCAGGGGTGGGAGAAAGCGCCGAAGACCGCAAAGCACGTAAGCGCGCGGAAGCGGCACTGAGGCAGAAGTTGAGCCCCTTCCGAAAGCGGCAAGTGGCTCTGGAAAAGCAGATGGAATCTCTGAATGAAACCCTAAGCGGTTTGGAGTCTGAGCTTGCTGATCCGGGCTTGTATGGCGACGAATCGAAAAACCGGTTGAAGGAGCTATTGGGTAAACAGGCAGAAGCTAAAGCCCGGCTCAACGACGTCGAGGCTGAGTGGCTCGATGTCAGCGAAACGGTAGAGGTGATGGAAGCAGAGCTGGCGGTTTAGTCAGCCGCCCGCAAGCTCAAGTACAAAGTTCTGCTTGGCGAGATAATCCTGCTCGTTCCTTAAATCAGCGAGTGTGAGCGGGCGCTCGTCGAACCAACCGTCGGGAAAGGTCATCAATAGGCCGTTTTCCCGTGGCTCCAGTTTGAAGGCCGGTGGCAGTTCCAGGTTGCGCGAGTGCTGAATCAATACCGCAAGGCGAACCAATATACAAAGGTGTCGCAAGCGAGCCAGGTCGCCTGGGTCGATGCCCTCAAAAATGGAAGAGGAAAACTTGCGCCGGTGGCCTCGCACCAAGACTGCCAGCTCCCGCTGAGACTGCTGTGTGAAGCCTGCCATGTCGGAATAGCGGAGTAGGTAGGCGCCGTGTTTGTGATATTGGCTGTGGGAAATGGCAAGACCAATTTCGTGCAGTTGGCAGGCCCAGCGCAGCACCTCCTCATCGGCCACCGTATCCAGCCCCCAGGGCGCAGCAATCTGCTCCCACGCGGCAATCGCAGTGGCCTCCACAGCGGCTCCGTGACGCTGCTCTACGTGATACTGGTCTTGTAACGCCGAGATACTGCGCTCCCGCACATCTTCATGTTGAATCCTGCCGGCAATACCATACAGCAAGCCTTCCCTGAGAGCGCCGTCGGTAAAGGTCATCTCCTGAATGTTCAGGGACTGGAACGCCCCCATAAGAATGGCAAAGCCTGCAGGGAAAATGTTCTGGCGATCCGGGCGCAGCCCCAGCTCGCCCAGTTTTTCCACACTGCCCATGTCGACTAGCCGGCGGCGCAATTCTTCCATGGCGCTCCAGGTAATCGTGCCATCGGTTATCTTGAGGGTTGCCAGCACGTTGCTTATGGCTTTAATAGAGCCAGACGCACCTACGGAACTCTGCCAGCCCACCGAGCGAAACCGCCTGCGAATACTCAGCAGCTCCAGCTCGGCATGAGTAATGGCATTATCCATCTGCTTACGGGTAATCCGGCCATCGGCAAAATACCGGTTTCGAAAAGACACGCAGCCCATGTGCAGGCTTTCCAGCTCCTGAGGCTCAAACCGCTCGCCGATAATCAGTTCCGTGCTACCGCCACCTATATCGATTACCAGGCGGCGCCCAGCGTCATCAGACAGGGTGTGAGAAACCCCCAGATAAATCAGTCGGGCCTCTTCCCGCCCGGCAATGATCTCCACTGGATAACCCAGAACTTCCTCGGCGCGAGCTATAAATTGACCGGCATTGCGTGCCATTCTCAACGCATTGGTGCCCACGATCTGAACACCTTCTGGGGGCGTGCCGTTCAGCCGTTGGGCAAATCGCCGCAAACAGGCCAAGCCGCGTTCCTGGGCCTCCTCGGTCAGGTAGTTTTCCGGGTCAAGGCCATCGCCTAACTGAACCTTTTCGCCCATTTTTTCCATGGTGCGAATTTCGCCGTGCACCAGTCGCGCCACAACCATATGAAAACTGTTTGAGCCCATATCAATGGCTGCCAGCATATCAGGTGGAGCGGGAGCATATTCGGCAGAAGAGGTGGCCGTCACGGTGATCGGAATCCTGTGGTGAGAACGTGCGCGTACTATAAGCGATAACCGCAGGACCTGTCAGTAGATGCCCGGGTTTCACTGCGGCGGAAATAAGGTTGAACTGGCTGGGGTCATAATAACGCTGGTACAAGCTGATGGATCTACTGCTTCACATAGGCGGGATCAATCGCGTAAAGTAGTCACCAAAGCATTAATCAGGAAAAATGAAATGAGCGGAAATATTGTAAACGTAACGGATGCATCCTTCGACCAGGACGTACTTCAGTCCGACGTACCCGTGCTGGTAGATTACTGGGCGGAGTGGTGCGGTCCCTGTAAGATGATTGCGCCGGTGCTTGAAGAAATTGCCGACGAATACGATGGCAAACTGAAAGTCTGCAAACTCAACATCGATGAAAACGAGCAGACACCGCCCAAGTTCAACATTCGTGGTATCCCGACCCTGATGCTGTTCAAAAACGGCAACGTCGACGCCACCAAAGTAGGCGCACTGTCCAAATCCCAGCTCGCGGCATTCCTGGACAGCAATCTCTGATTGCATCCTGATTGCCTGAAAACCGCCCCGGGGCCTCGCTCTTGGGCGGTTTTTTCGTTTACGCAACCTCTCGTCTACGCAGCCAGGCAGTCCGAACAGTCTCTGAAGCAATCCCGGCCAGAAGCCCAAAAAACGGGTCGGCCCAAACGGTCACCACGGCTGTTATCGCGATAATAGGCCAGCAGGACGGTTTCGCCGTCCACAGGCGCCTGGACAAGGCAAGCTCGGCTGCCGCCACGAACAACAAAGCCCCGAGACCCGCCATCGGAATCGCCGCAATCATTGAAAGACCGCCTGGCACTAAAGCAATCAGGAGCAAGCCTGTTCCGAGCAAAACAGGCGCCATACCGGTCCGGGCGCCAAAGCGGTGATGTGCGGCCACACCACCCGCTCCATGGCACATGGGTAACGCGCCGAGGGGGACCAAGAAAAGATTGGCCAGGCCGGTGGACACTGATAACCGGGCGGGCGTGACACGATGCGATTGCTCGCCGAAGTAATCCCCAACCACCAATGCCGTCAAAACGATGGCGTTGGTTAAGGTCAGGGCTAATTGGGGTAAGACCAGCGTGGAGATCCCTTGTTGCCAATCTTCAATTCCCGGTAACTCAGGCAATAAAAATGCAACCGAATCGGCTGCGGGAAGTATCAGCCCTTGGGCCCCCAGAAAAGTACCAAGTGCAACAGAGCCAGCAAGTCCTATCAACGCTGCCGGCCAATGCGGAAACAGCTTCAGGGTAACGCCCAGTAACGCCAGCGTGACGAAGCCCAGAGGCAAGGAAGTGGCCATCAGGCCGAAGCTCATGTGGGCCAGCATCAGCCCCAGACCCAACTGAAGGCCGCTTAACACTGATCGAGGTATCAGACGGGCTGCCCCGTTGATCCACCCGGTCAGGCCCAGAATCAACAATATGCCCCCTATCAGAACACCACTGGCGACCAGGCTCTGGGAGCTCACTTGGGTGGTCAGCAACAACGCAGCAACCGCTTTCATGGGCTGCACGGGTACCGGTAGGCGGTAGTACAGCCCCGTTGCGATGTAGAATACGGCAAACCCCAGCAGCACGGGTACCGGGGCCAGACCCGCCAGCCCAACAGCCCCGAGACCCAGCGGAATCAGAGTGCCAAGATCCCCCAAGGCTCCGCTGGCATCTCTCGCCAGGTTTTTGTGCACTGAAGGCATGATTAATCCGCCTGTTTGTTGTTATTGGCGCTGTTCAAGCGTTATAGACGACTTTCCCCAGCTCACTGATATCGTAACCACCGAGCGCTTCGGCGCGCTGTATAAAGCGCTCGCTGCCGGCAAACGCCAGCAAACGTTGCATCGCTGATTCAAAATAATGGCGCCGACGCATCGCCAGGTCAAAGTTCTCCTGTTGCAGGGGAATAAAAGCCAATCCCTGGCGCCGCGCCGCGGCTTCGATCCCCACACCGATATCCGCCTCGCCCTGGCGAATAGCCAAAGCCAGATCGTCCTCACTGAGTGATGGGTGAGGAGCCCATGTAATTTGCCGGGCATCAATGCGGTGGCGAGCCAGCAAGCTTTGCAGCAAGTGGCTGACGCCAGCGTCCGGCTGGCGATGGGCGACACGTATACCGGGGCGTGCGATATCCCCAAGCTGCGCGATTTCATGTGGGTTGTCGGCTGCCAGTAGGAGCCCCTGCTGGCGCTTTGCCCAGCGAATCAGCACCAGGTCGCGCATCCCGCTCAAGCCCAACGTATTGGGGTCGTTGTAACTCTGGCTTTCAGCATGCCAGATATGCATGCCTGCGAGCATTGCCCGCCCGTCGACCAGCCTTTGTACGCCATCTCCACTTCCCTGACACAACAAAGCCAGCTCAGCGCTGCTCTCCTTTAAAGCCCATTCCAGCAGCGGATCCTGGCTGCCCGCCAAAACTGGAGGAATGGGGGAGCTGACAGCATCGTCACCCTCCAGATGATTCATCAGCCACAAATCAATACGTTGGCGTGGAAACAAGAGCTTCCCCGTCACCCGCATACAGGGAATAACGCCCTGACTGACCAGATCGTAGACCTTGCGTTCTTTCAGGCGCAGGTACTCGGCAGCTTCAGCCGTGGTGAGGTAGGCGGGAAGGGGCATCAATCTCTCCTGCAAGGCGAATAAAGCACAAGACTGTTTTGAGCTGCATATTTTTCAACAGATTGTGCAAAGCGTAGCGATAAACGCCACGATGCTCAATATCAAGGAGTCGCAGCTGTGGAAAATAATGCGTTTTACGTGGCGCTGTCGCTACTGTTAAATCTCGACGCTTCGCTCTTTCAGATCGTGGCGCTGTCACTTCAGGTTTCGCTTCTCGCGGTACTGATTGCGGCGTTGCTGGGTTTCCCTTTGGGTGCGGCGGTTGCGATATGGCGCTTCCCCGGGCGTGGCGGAATGATTGTCGTGCTCAATGCTCTGATGGGACTGCCTCCTGTGGTGGCCGGGCTTATGGTGTATTTGCTGCTCTCGCGCGCGGGTCCGCTTGGAGAGTGGGGGCTGCTGTTTACACCAGGCGCCATGATACTTGCGCAGGTAGTGCTGGTATTGCCTATTCTGGCCGCACTTTCGCGGCAGAAGGTGGAGGAGCTTCTGGGTGAATACCGGGAACAGTTTGTTTCACTGGGCATGTCAAGCTCACGCATGATGCCCACTCTGTTGTGGGATGCACGTTTTGCACTGTTAACCGTTCTGCTTGCCGGCTTTGGCCGCGCCAGTGCCGAGGTGGGTGCTGTGATGATGGTAGGCGGCAATATTGAGGGCGTTACGCGGGTAATGACCACTTCTATCGTGCTGGAAACCGGCAAGGGTAACCTGCCTCTTGCACTGGGTCTGGGCATTGTACTACTCACGCTGGTGATGCTGATTAACGCCGGCGCGTATCTGGTGGGTGAATTGACCAGGAGGCGGGTAGGGTGACCTCTTTCCACATTCCACGCTTCGCGTCGTTCATCCTGTCTCCGCCACCTGAGCTGTGCTTTGACGATGTCACCTTCAATCACGAGGACAAGGTGCTGCTGGGGCCTTGCTCATTCACCCTGAAAGGCACCGGTCCCACTCTGGTGATGGGCCCTAACGGAGCAGGCAAGAGTCTTCTGCTGCGATTGTCTCACAGACTGCTTCTCCCGACACAGGGGCAGATAACATGGTCAGGTGAGCTTTGCCCTCGCCAGGCAATGGTATTCCAACAACCTGTGCTCTTGCGCCGCTCGGCCGTTGCTAACCTCATCCATGCCTTGGCAGTCAATAACGTACCGCGCAGAAAGCGCGTAAAGCTGGCTCACGATGCACTTGAGCGTTTTGGCCTCACCGCCTGCTGTTATACACCGGCGCGGGTACTTTCTGGCGGTGAACAACAGCGCCTGGCACTGGCGCGGGCCTGGCTGCTTTCGCCGCAGATATTGTTTCTGGATGAACCCACCTCCGCGCTCGACCCGGCGGCGATTAAAGCTGTGGAGGCGGCGGTGCAAGAGTTTCATCAGCGGGGAACCCGCATCGTGATGACCACTCATGATCTGCATCAGGCAAAGCGACTCGCAGGGGATATACTTTTCCTGTCGGGCGGAAAGGTGCGTGAGCACACTCCAGCTGAAGTCTTCTTTGACAAGCCCGTCTCGCGAGAAGCGAAGGCGTTTATCGCAGGAGAACTGGTCGAGTAACTCGGCTTTTCTATTAAAAAGGAGAAAACAAGATGAAGAAGACGCTAAATCTGTTACTCGCGGGTGTAGCCAGTATGGGCTTGGCGTTCGGCGCTTGTGCCAAGGACTACATTACCCTGGCATCAACCACATCAACCGAGAATTCGGGGTTATTTGCATCCATATTACCGAAGTTCGAAGACGCCACTGGCATCCAGGTTCGAGTGGTGGCCGTGGGTACCGGCCAGGCATTTGAAATCGCCCGCCGCGGCGACAGCGACAGCCTTCTGGTGCACGACACTACGGGCGAAAAGCGTTTTGTCGAGAACGACTTTGCCACCGAACGGGCCGATGTCATGTACAACGACTTCGTGTTGATTGGTCCTGCCGATGATCCTGCCAATATCAGTGAAGCGCAGAGCGCCACTGAAGCCTTCGCAGCGATCGCCGATGCCGAAGCGCCGTTCGCGTCACGCGGCGATGACAGTGGCACCAATCGCGCCGAATTGCGTCTTTGGAAAAATGCTGGCGTTGCCGCAGATGGCGACTGGTACCGAGAACTCGGCAGCGGCATGGGACCAACGCTCAATACTGCCGCTGCAATGGATGCCTATGTGATGTCGGATCGCGCCACCTGGGTGGCCTTTGGAAACCGTCAGAACCTTACTCTGCTTTTCGAAGGTGACAAGGTATTGTTCAATCAGTATGGCAGCTTGCTGCTGTCCGAAGAGAAGCATCCGCACCTCAAGCATGATCTGGCCCAGCAGTGGCACAACTGGCTGCTCTCTGAAGATGGCCAGCAGGCGATTGCTGAATTCAAGGTGGACGGACAGCAGTTGTTTTTCCCGAATGCCAAATAGGCTAATCTCTGGCATTATCCGTACATATTCCACTTTGCTGCGTCCATGAAACGGCTACAACAAAATGACGATTGATCTCATACTTCCCGATCCTGAAGACCCCCGCCTATCCCGCGTAGTTGAGGGCGTTGATGAAAATGGCCAAGGCAAATCAATCAGCGTGATCGAAGAGCGTCCTCTGACCATCTACCTGAACAGCCAGGAAATCGTCACGGCCATGACCATCGGTGATCACCCGGAGTATCTGGCACTCGGCTTTTTGCTGAACCAGGGCATGCTGAAAGAGAGCGATCAGGTCACCGGGATTGATTTCGACGAAGAGCTTGAAGTTGCCGTGGTGCGCACGGCGGGCGTTACCGATGTCGAGGACAAGCTGGAAAAGAAAACCCGCACGTCGGGCTGCGCCGTGGGCACGGTCTTTGGCGACATGATGGCGGGGCTCGAAGGGCTGTTGCTGCCGGACACCCCTGTGTGCACCAGCACCTTTTACGATCTCTCCTATCAGATCAACCACACGCCCAGCCTGTATATGGAAACCGGTGCCATTCATGGTTCGGCCCTGTGCCAGGACCGACAAATCCTGGCCTATATGGAAGATGTCGGGCGCCACAACGCAGTCGACAAAATCGCAGGCTGGATGCACCTCAATGGCATTTCGGCAGCCGACAAAGTCCTCTATACCACTGGGCGCCTGACCTCCGAAATGGTCATCAAAACCTCGCTGATGGGGATCCCGACGCTAATCAGCCGGTCAGGCTTTACCGCCTGGGGTGTCGATATTGCCCGTCAGGTCGGGTTGACACTGATCGGACGGATGCGAGGCAAAAAATTCACCTGCCTGAGCGGCCAGCATCGTCTGGTGTTCGATCAAGACTTGACGCAGGTACCGGATGAAGACAAGAAAGTGCGGCGAAAAGGGGCGGAACATGACTGATTGTGCCGTGATTCTGGCCGGTGGTCAGGCAAACCGAATGGGCGGGGGCGACAAAGGACGGTTAGTGCTGGGAGACCAGTCGTTGATCCTGAGAGTTATTGAGCGGATCACACCGCAGGTAGGCGCGCTGGTTTTGAATGCTAACGGGGATCTGAGTCGTTTTGATGATCTGGGACTGCCCGTGGTCGCCGACTCGATTGGTGATTTTCCGGGCCCGCTGGCTGGTATTCTGGCGGGAATGGACTGGGCGGCCGAACAGGGCCACGAATGGATGATCAGCGTCGCTGCCGATACCCCGTTTTTTCCCCGGGATCTGGCAGAGCGGCTGGCCAGGCACGATACCCCGGTGGTTTTGGCGGCCACGCCGGATCCCGTGCGCGGTCGGCTACCTCAGCCCACCTTTGGCCGTTGGCAAGTCGCATTGCGGGATGATCTTCGGGCCGCCCTGAACGACGGTGTACGCAAGATCCGCCAGTGGACGCAATCCCAGGGCGAAACGCTGGAGGTGTTCGACGAAGGCGACTTTTTCAACATCAATACGCCAGACGATCTGGCCTGGGCGGAGCAGCATCTTAAGTGAATGTTATAGGCATCGTGGGCTGGAAGAATTCGGGAAAAACGACGCTGGCCAGTGCGGTGATTCACGAGTTATCCAGTAGAGGGTTTACGGTCAACTCGATCAAGCATGCCCATCACATGGTGGATGTGGATCAGCCCGGAACCGACAGCTACAAACACCGTGATGCCGGCGCTCGTGAGGTCATACTGGCGGGCGGTCAGCGTTTCGCCATCATGCATGAACTCCGGGGAGCCAAAGAGCCGACGCTGGATGCACTGCTGGCCCGGCTGGGCCCCTGTGACTGGGTAGTGGTGGAGGGTTTCAAGACACACTCGCACCCCAAAATCGAGGTACACCGACGGGAAGGTTCGCGTTCGCCTCTCTATAAAGAAGACGCCAACATTGTGGCTGTGGCCGCGGACTACGCTGCGGAGTTCTCGGGCCCCGTTCTCGACGTAAACGATGTACCCGCCATTGCAGACTTCATTCTGAACCGTGAAAAATCATCGTCGGTGCTCTCGAATACCAAACTATCGGAAACGAAAAAGCTATGAGTAAGCTCCGTAACGACTGTTTTGCACTGCCCCCCGGAGTTAACTGGACGCCGGTCGAGGAAGCGCTGGAGCGGTTGCGCTCACGCTTACACCCTGTCACAGGTGTGCAGCGCTCCGTTCCGCTGGCCCAGGTCAATGGCCGCATCCTTGTAAGCGACGTCTATGCGCCGCGAGCCCATCCCCCAAGTAATAATTCCGCGGTCGATGGCTATGCCTTTGCCGGACCTCTAACGGACGTGCCCAGCATACTGTCTCTGGTGGATGGCCGCAGTGCCGCCGGGGAACCTCATATGGGGCGGGTACCCGAAGGCCATGCCATACGGATTCTGACCGGCGCGGTCATTCCCGTGGGTACGGACACGGTAGTCCTGGAGGAAGACTGCGAAATCACGGATGGCCAGCTGCACCTGAACGGCACGTTAAAAGCCGGCGCCAATGCCCGCAAAGCCGGTGAGGACATCAAGGCGCAGGACCGGATCCTCACTGCGGGAACCCGGCTGAGCCCGACCCAGGTTGCAGTGCTCGCCAGTGTGGGGGTCGAGTCAGTCGATGTGTATCAGCGGCTGCGGGTCGGGGTTCTTTCTACCGGTGATGAGGTAAAGCCGGTCGGTGCACCGGTTACCGATTGGCAGATCTACGACGCCAACCGCCCGATGCTGGGCGCCCTGGTCGCGCAGCTTGGCTATGAATTGATTGATCTTGGTCATGTGCTTGACCGGGCAGAAGACGTCAAAGTGGCCTTGGAGCGCGGCGCTGAGCAATGCGATCTGATCCTGACCAGTGGTGGTATTTCTGCCGGTGACGAGGATCATGTGTCGAAAATGCTAAAAGCTCACGGTGAAATCAGCAACTGGCGCATCGCGATCAAGCCGGGCCGGCCCCTGGCGCTCGCCATGTTCCAGGGGACGCCCGTGGTGGGTTTGCCAGGAAATCCGGTCGCCGCCTGGGTCTGCGCGTTGCGGTTTGGCGCTCCGGCGATGGCGTTGCTGGCAGGGAGTGAATGGTTCGAACCCCAAGGCTATGTCATGCCCGCTAATTTTTCGAAGAACAAGAAGCCGGGCCGTAGTGAAATGCTGAGGGCCCGGGTTCGTAATGGGCAGGTTGAGGTATTCGGCTCTGAAGGCTCGGGGCGGGTGACCGGCCTGGCCTGGTCTGATGGCCTGGTGGAGCTTGATGAGAGCGCTCTGCAAATCGAGCCCGGAACCCCTGTACGGTTTATTCCCTACGGCAGCTTCGGGTTGTAATCAGTCAACGCTGCCATGGACCGCAAATGCCTCGAGTGAGGCATCCTGAGGCGCCTGGGAGCGATAGGTTTCCTCAACGCCGAGCTCGGTCATTGTACGGCTGATCATTAGCAATGTGTTGTCCTCGAAGTCCTCACACATGCTGTGCATCTGGTCGATCTCTTCACGGGCGACCGGATAGGCTGCTTCGAGATCCGGCGCGCCATAATGGTCGACAAACGTTTGAGCGAGGATTGTACGCAACTGCTCCAATTCCGCGTTGGTGATATTGCATACGCCAACGAAACTGGCACGACCGCCAGACTCAATGCTATACCAGCCATTACTGAACGCCTGGCGGGCTTTCCCCCTCAGGTTCGCTTCGGTCCAGTTGGAAAACTCGAAGCCGCCGGGGATCGCCCATTCACCGCTGGGCGCAGGCTTCTCAAATACATTTTCGTCCGATATATCCAGTTGCAGGGTTCGGGCCAGCTTCATACGTGCTCCGCGAATTCAATCAAGCTCAATGTCTCGGTCATGGCATCCTGACGCAACAGCATCCGGCCTTTTTCATCCAGGCCAACAAAGGTGCCCGGCCGGGGCCGTTCGACGGTCTTGCCCAGAGTATCGCAGCGTGGCCGCCATTCTTTGTGCACGCGCTCGAAGCCGCTGTCCATAAAATAGGTCAGCCATAAGAGCGTGTGCTTGGACCAGCTCTCCAGCAATGCCATGGGCGTAATATCAATGCAGCCTTCCTCGTACAGACAGGTTTCATTCGGATTTTCTCCAGGCTCGTTGGCGTCCTGGCTGAAAGGCACAGTGATGCCGATGACCAGCCAGTTTGGATGAGCCTTGGGATCCGAAACATCCGCCGCGAATCGAACGCCACCGCAGATAGCACCATTGACCTTGATTCGGTCAGGCCATTGAAAGTGCACGGGTACTTCGGGTGGAGCCAGGGCGCCCAGACTCTCGGCAAGGCCTATCTGTGCAACGTAGACCGCTTGAACGGCATCTTCCAGAGGCGTTTCCGGCGCCAGCACCAGAGCTGCGCGCAAGGTGTCGCCCGCTTCGGAGTAGAACACCGTGCCTGAATCAACACCTGCGATGGCCCGGCTGACAGCTTTGTTAAAAGGGTCGGTATGCCTCGGCACCACTTCTCCGGTCAGTAACGGTGGGAACTGAGGTGACTCGATCATTGGATCGCCCGGGCGTACAAGTCGGAGGCAACAATTTCATTGGCGATGCGTTGGAAAGACTGTGCCTGAGGGCTATCCGGTTTTGATACCACTATCGGGACGCCACCGTCCGAACCGATTCGGATATCGAGATCCAGCGGAATCTCGCCAAGGAAAGGGGCACCAAGCTTTTCAGCCTCCGCCCGCGCGCCGCCGTGTCCGAATGGATGGTGCTCTTTACCGCAACCATCGCAGACAAAGGAAGCCATGTTTTCGATCAAACCAAATAGCGGCACGTCCATTCGCTTGAACATATCAATGCCTTTGCGGGCGTCCATCAACGCTATGTCCTGAGGCGTTGAAACCACAACCGCTCCGGCAACAAAAAATTTCTGACTCAGGGTCATCTGTACATCGCCGGTGCCCGGCGGCAGATCCACCAGCAGCACATCGAGCCGCCCCCACTCCACCTGGTTCATCATTTGTTGCAGAGCGCCCATCAACATGGGCCCGCGCCAGACAATGGCTTCATCTTCCGGCGCCATCAGCCCCAGGGACATTAGCGTAACCCCGTGGTTTCTCAGCGGCAGGATGGTACTTCCATCCGGGCTGGAAGGGCGACCGGAAACACCTAGCATGCGAGGCTGGCTGGGGCCGTAGACGTCGGCGTCCAGCAGACCAACCTTGAGACCTTTCGAGGCCAGCGCAACGGCCAGATTGGATGACACCGTGGATTTGCCAACGCCACCCTTGCCAGAAGCAATGGCGATGATCCGATCAACACCTCTGGGGTTTTTGTCCTGAAGCCGGGGGGCATCGGTTCCAATCAGGTTCGGTTTTTTACCAACTTCGGTGTACTCGACCATGGTTTGTCCTGTTGTTTTCAGCTGTCCAGATAGTCATCACTGGTACGGATCCGAGGCCGATCGCCGCCCGCCATTGGAGCGGTGTCCCCATGGAACTGGGATTTGATCCGGCAGTCGTCACACATCTTGATGAGCTGAACATTATCAGAATTCTTGTACATCCAGTGCTGGTTTTCCAGTTTCTCGACGATCCGCTTAATGGTGCTACCAACGCCAAACGGAGTGCCGCATTTAATACACTCGAAAGGCTCCTCTCCATGCAAGACCCGGGCACTTAGCGCAGCCTTTGACACGTCCAGCCGGGGCTGCAGGGTGATGGCCGTCTCCGGACAAGTGCTGTCGCAGATGCCGCACTGAACACAGGCATTTTCCGTAAACTGAACCTCCGGCCGGTCCCCGTGATCGCCAAGAGCACCGGTCGGGCATAGTGATACGCAGGCCAAGCAGAGCGTACATTTATCGGAATCAATTTCTATCGCGCCATAAGGTGCGCCCGCGGGGAGCGGAATCGGTTCTTCGATTTCGTCCAACATAGCGGCAACTGTCACCCGCGTGATGTCCCGGCGACCGCCGACCAGCAGGATCGGGTCGCTCACTCGCCCGGCATTGGCACCCGCATCGCAGAGTTCAATGGCGGAAATGACCCGCACCCGACTCGGCGAGTTATGGGTACCTTGGAGTAGGGCCTGGGCCAGTTCAACTTCCGCAGCCACCACCCGTCTATCTAACTCGTTGTCCGCAAGGATAAGAACCTCGGCATAGCCCGCGCCGAATGCCGCCATTATTTCAGCATGGCCAATCCGGTCTATATGCTCCAGCCCCATCGGAATCAGATCGTCTGCCAGCCCGACATCGTATCGCGCCAGGTTGGCAATGGCGTCGGCACCAGCACCCAGGGTGTGAAACGCCAGACGCGGAGATTCGCTGGTATGTTCCCGATAGACTTTTGCCATCACCTCCACGACCTTGGTTATCGCTTCGAACGACGTTTCGTTCATGGTAATCGCGGAAGTGGGGCAGACGGCGGCACAGGACCCGCAGCCAGCGCAAATATCCGAATCGATCTGGATATGGTCCCCTGCAGAAAAAATGGCCTCTGTGGGACAAACATCCAGGCAGCGTGTACAGCCGGGTTTGTTGGCCCGTGAGTGCGCACACAGGGACTCTTCCAACCTGAAATACACGGTTTTCTCGAATTCACCAACCCGTTCCCTGGCGGTCAGGGCAATACGTTCCAACTCGCCAGTCTTCTTCGGGTCAGCCCAGAAATAGCCGTTGCGTTTCTCATGACTTGGAAATGCCGGGGCACCACCCCGAAGGTCGATAAACACATCGCATTCGCTGCGGGCGGTGAGCTTTGCTTCGCCATAACCCAGCTCACCCCGTCCGGCCGGATTCAGGGTTTGCAAGTGGGCAAATTCCAGCTTGAAGTTGCCAAGTGCGCCGTAGGCTTTCGTCAGTTGACCTTTCGCAACATCGTAAGCAGCGGAGGGCAGTTGAATTGGGCCGGCATCATTAACAATACACGTGACGCCTAACTCGTCCTGAACCAGTTCGGCCATTCTGATGGCCTGTTCGGTGGGGCCGACAACACAGCAGATGCCGCTGGATTGAATGGTTTTCGCCGGTGCCATGGAGGGCGGCAGCTGCGCAGCAGCAATCAGCGCGGCCTGTTTGGCATGCTGGCGCTCTGGCTTGGCATCGGGGGCGCTCCAGCCAGCCCTGTCCCGGATATCAATAGTATGCAGAGGCGCGGCATGCTTAATCTCGGCGTATACGTCCTCGGACAGGCGTTCGAACAAAGCTGACTGTTGGCCACATGCAATGAGCACTTCATTGTTCGCGCCCAGATGTTCAGCGGCGACGTTTAATTCTGTACCACACAGCTGGTCCACCGCGATCACCTGCGCAGCTCCGGCGGCTTTCTGCAGCGCCTTCGCATTGAAAGACTGTGTCTTGTCACAACTACACAAAAGTAGGGTCTTGTATGCCGTCATCAGGGGGTCAACTCTTTCGTTTTTTTATACGTGCACGCACCAAATTTACTAATCGAGCATGCCACAGTCATTTACGTTTGGACAGTTGGATAATCGTTGTAGCCCTGCTATTTTGAAGCTGTAAGAAAAAATGAGAATTGCCATGAATAATCGGACAGATCATTGGAGACGCGAATTACAGGTAGGTGTCGTTGTTCGCCGGTCACCTGGGGTGACTCGTTGGGCACGGGATATCTGGAAACCGGTGGCTGTGATACCGGGGGCACCGGAAGCGTTCTGGAAAGAAATGGTTCGCGAGGGAGAGGTGGTCGATTATCACGCGGGCACGGTCACGATGGAACTGTTCCGTGCCGACGTTGAAGGCTACCTGGTATCCCTGAATATGGCGGCTCCTTCTGTTTGGGTCGTAATGGACAGAGATGTCACGAGCCAGTCGCCATCCGGGTGGGTTGTCAGTACCGTTACTGCCAGCGCCCATGACGCACTGGACGCTCTCGATAGTAGCGAAAGTATTGTCGAGGCGGTTCCCATTCCAGAATCCCTTGCTGCCTGGATCATGGAGTTTATCGACATGCACTATATAGAAGAGCCCTTCAAGAAACGCCGTCGAGACGAGATCCGTGTTGATGGCATCGAAGACGCTAAAGGCGATCCGCGTATCCGTCAGGAGAGCGATGTGTATCGCGCTCCCGGCAACATTAAAAAATCGAGACTTCAGTGATGGCCGAGTCACGTCTACAGCGTTGGTCGCGCGAAAAAGTCAAAGCTGCCAGGGAGCAGGAGCCTTTGACTCCTCCGGTCGTTGAAGCCGAGCCGTCGCCAGAAGCGCAGGAACTCGCTGTCAATGAGACCCTGCCGGAGCATGAAGTACTTGTGAAGTACGGGTTGCCCGATCCGGATGCCATCGAACTGGGCACTGACATCACCGGGTTCATGGGAAAAGAGATTCCCGAACTCTTGCGCCGCAAGGCTCTTCGGGCGTTATGGAAATCCAACCCTGTGCTTGCGGTGTTGGATGGCCTTAATGATTACGACGAAGATTTCACTGATGCCGGTCCCACGATTAAAGGCGCAAAGACCCTCTACAAGGTTGGACAGGGTTTCATTGATAGAGCCAAAAAGGTCGATGGGCAGATTGAAGACCAGATCGAAGAGCCTGCCAGCATAGTGGAGCATGTCAGACCTCCAGCGGTCGCCGAAGCCCCCGGAACAGACATTTCCCTTGAAGCGGGTGGAGCCTCGGATCAATCGGAACTTTCTGTGACACGCCAGGTAATGCGCCATGTGGAAAACGAACCGAATCAATCGGATGAGGATCAAACGCCACGCTTCCGCCCCCGGATGCGTTTTGAAAATTAACAGAATACGTTTCAGCCATTGGCGAACGATAGCAAAGTTTTTCCACTAATCTTGTGTGTGTGTACTAGACTAGTAGGTCAGACTGCAAATAATAATTAAAGGGACACGATTTGAACAACACAGCGGAAATTCAATGCCCGCGTTCGGTCACCGAAGAGGATCGCGCCCGGGCCCAGATCTATCAGCTTCTGGGCGTCCTGCTTTCCGGCCCGCCTTCGAGTGAGCTGTTGAAAGGGTTGGCGTCTTTGCAGGGTGACGACACCCCTCTGGGCGCGGCCTGCAAAAACGTGGCTGTGCTTGCGGAACGCACCAATCCCTATGACGCCGAGCGTGAGTACAACAACCTTTTTGTCGGGCTCGGTCGTGGCGAATTGCTTCCTTACACCAGCTATTACCTCACGGGTTTTTTGAATGAGAAGCCACTTGCAGCGCTGCGTACCGATCTTATGGCCAGGGGCATCAAAGCCCGCAGCGATGTCAAAGAACCGGAAGATCATATTGGCACCCTGTGCGAAATCATGGCAGGGATCATTACCGGCGAATTTCCCTGCGACAATGATCTGCCGTCGCAAAAAGCCTTTTTTGACACACACTTGGCAAAGTGGGCGGAATTGTTTTTTACTGATTTGGAAGAAGCGCAAAGTGCCATCTTCTACGGCCCGGTGGGCTCGCTGGGGCGGGCTTTCATGGCTGTAGAAGCAGATGCCTTTGCAATTTAGTAACCGGGATCTGAATGATTCCTTAACCCGTGGGGAGGTGTCCTATGGACAACCCGAAGCGTGAAAACAGCCGTCGCCGTTTCTTGAAAATGGCAGCAGCTGCAGCTCCGGCTGCCGTTGCAATGGCGGTTGCACCGAACGCCGCAGCGGAGGTCGTCAAACAAAACGTACCGAAAAGCCGCGGCCTGCGTGACACTGAACACACGCGTAAGTATTTCGAATCGGCTCGCTTTTGAGGAAGCGTGAATCATTCAAGGTTGCGTGATGCTCTTGGATGACCACACCTCCAGAAAAAACGAGAATAACAACGAGAGAGGTAAGAGACATGTTAAGGAAGAAGACCAACGGGGTAGCGAAACGCTCCCGTGCAGGCTCTTTGCTTTCATCTCTCGCTGCAAAGACGTTGGATCGCCGTCAATTTTTAACGGCTTCCGGTGTTGCAGTGGGTGGCATGGCGGCTTTATCGCTGACGTCGGGAAGGGTTGAAGCTGCGACCCCATCGACCGGTGGCGGTGAAGTTGTTCGCAAAAAATCAGTATGTACGCACTGCTCGGTAGGCTGTACCGTCGAAGCCGAAATTCAGAGTGGCGTATGGATTGGCCAGGAACCAGGCTGGGACAGCCCCTTCAATTTGGGTGCTCACTGTGCCAAGGGCGCTTCGGTGCGCGAGCATGCCCACGGCGAACGCCGTCTCAAGTCTCCCATGAAAATGGTCAACGGCCAGTGGCAGAAGATTCCCTGGGATCAGGCAATCAATGAAATTGGCGACAAGATGCTTCAGATCCGCGAGGAAAGCGGACCTGATTCGGTCTATTGGCTGGGCAGCGCCAAGTTCAACAATGAGCAGGCTTATCTTTACCGCAAATTCGCGGCGTACTGGGGTACCAATAACGTCGATCACCAGGCCCGGATTTGCCACTCGACAACGGTCGCAGGCGTAGCCAACACCTGGGGCTACGGTGCGATGACCAACTCGTACAACGACATCCACAACTCCAAGGCGATCTTCATCATCGGCGGCAACCCCGCCGAAGCGCACCCGGTGTCGTTGCTGCATCTTTTGAAAGCCAAGGAAGAAAACAACGCGCCGCTGATCGTCTGTGATCCGCGCTTCACTCGTACCGCAGCCCACGCCGATGAGTTCGTTCGTTTCCGGCCGGGCTCAGACGTTGCGCTGGTGTGGGGCATCCTGTGGCACATCTTCGAGAACAAATGGGAAGATAAGGAGTTTATCCGTACCCGGGTTTGGGGCATGGATGAGATCCGTCAAGAGGTGAAGCGCTGGAATCCGGAAGAAGTTGAACGCGTAACCGGTGCGCCGGGTGCTCAGCTTGAGCGTGTCGCTCGCACCCTGGCCAATAATCGCCCGGGTACGGTGATCTGGTGCATGGGTGGTACCCAGCACTCCAACGGCAACAACAACACCCGTGCGTACTGCATCCTTCAGTTGGCGCTGGGCAACATGGGGGCTCCCGGCGGCGGCACCAACATCTTCCGCGGACACGACAACGTTCAGGGCGCTACGGATCTGGGTGTTCTGGCCGATACCTTGCCAGGCTATTACGGTCTGAGCGCCGGCGCCTGGGGCCATTGGGCGCGAGTCTGGGAGGAAGACGCGGATTGGCTGAAGGGCCGATTTGCCGTGTGGGACAAAAACGGCAAGTCCAAAGCCATGATAAACGAGAAGGGGATTCCGGTTTCGCGCTGGATCGACGGTGTACTTGAAGCCAAGGAAAATCTGGGTCAGCCGGACAACACCCGGGCCATGGTGCTCTGGGGCCACGCGCCAAACTCCCAGACTCGTATGCTTGAAATGAAGGAGGCCATGGAAAAACTGGATCTGTTGGTCGTAGTGGATCCCTTCCCGACCGTTTCAGCCGTGCTGCACGATCGCAAAGACGGCGCCTACCTGCTGCCAACGACCACCCAGTTTGAGACTCGCGGCTCCGTAACCGCATCGAACCGGTCGCTCCAGTGGCGCGAAAAAGTTATCGAGCCTCTGTTTGATTCGAAGGTTGACCACGAAATCATAAAACTGTTTGCGGACAAGTTCGGTTTCACCGATCGCATGTTCCGCAACATTGCCATTGAAGGTGACGAGCCGGTAATCGAGGACATCACTCGTGAATTCAATCGTGGCATGTGGACCATCGGCTACACGGGTCAATCGCCTGAGCGTCTCAAGAAGCACATGAAGTACCAGCACCACTTCGACAGGACCACCCTTCGCGCAAATGGCGGGCCTTGCGATGGAGACATCTATGGTCTGCCCTGGCCTTGTTGGGGCACGGCAGAAATGAACCACCCGGGAACACCGATTCTTTACGATTTGTCCCTGCCAGTGTCCAAGGGCGGTCTCACTTTCCGCGCCCGGTTTGGTGTCGAGCGCAACGGTGAAAACTTGCTGGCAGAAGGCGTTTACTCGAAAAACTCGGATATCAAGGACGGGTACCCCGAGTTCACCATGCAGATGTTGATGGATCTGGGGTGGGATGGTGACCTGACGGCTGAGGAACGTGCCAGCATTGACGCGGTGGCCGGTCCCGAGACCAACTGGAAGACCGATCTTTCAGGGGGTATCCAACGTGTCGCGATCAAGCACGAATGCGCACCCTTCGGAAACGCCAAAGCGCGTACTGTGGTCTGGAACTTCCCTGATCCAGTACCAGTTCATCGCGAGCCGCTCTACACCAATCGTCGTGACCTGGTTGTTGATTATCCGACCTATGAGGACAAGACGTTCTGGCGCGTCCCGACCTTGTACGAGTCTATTCAGAAGAAGGACTTTAGCAAGGAATTCCCCATCATTCTGACCTCCGGCCGTCTGGTCGAGTACGAAGGTGGCGGCGACGAGACGCGTTCCAACCCCTGGCTGGCCGAATTGCAGCAGGACATGTTCATTGAGGTGAATACGCGTGATGCGAACAACCTGAACATTCGCGACGGCAAAGACGTCTGGGTATCCGGACCGGAAGGCGGACGCATCAAGGTCAAGGCAATGGTGACCGAACGTGTCGGCGAAGGCGTAGCTTTCATGCCGTTTCACTTCGGCGGGCACCTGGAGGGAAAATCGCTGAGGGATAAGTATCCCAAGGGCTCTGATCCTTACGTTCTGGGTGAATCTACAAACGTTGTTCAAACATACGGGTATGACTCGGTCACGCAGATGCAAGAGACCAAAGCCACCCTGTGTTCGATTATGCCGGCATAATAAGAGGTGTAGACCATGGCACTTGAAGGACAAGCACGCGCAAAATTCCTTTGCGATGCCGAACGCTGCATCGAATGCAATGCTTGCGTGACGGCCTGTAAGAATGAGAATGAAGTCCCCTGGGGTATTAACCGTCGACGCGTGGTGACCATCGAAGATGGTAAGCCGGGCGAACGTTCGATCTCGGTAGCCTGCATGCACTGCTCAGACGCGCCTTGCATGGCCGTCTGCCCGGTCGACTGCTTCTACCAGACTGAAGACGGAATCGTTCTGCACTCCAAGGATCTTTGTATCGGCTGTGGGTACTGCTTCTACGCATGCCCCTTCGGTGCGCCCCAATTCCCGCAAGCGGGCAACTTTGGCAGCCGGGGCAAGATGGACAAATGCACGTTCTGTGCAGGCGGTCCCGAAGAAGATAACTCAGCAGCCGAGTTCTCCAAGTACGGGCGCAACCGCATTGCCGAGGGCAAGTTGCCGCTCTGTGCGGAAATGTGCTCGACCAAAGCGCTATTAGCTGGTGATGGCAGCGAGGTGGCGGACATCTATCGCCAGCGTGTCGTGAGCCGTGGTTTCGGTTCCGGCGCCTGGGGATGGGGCACAGCCTACGAGAAGAAGGGTGCATAAGCTGGCCTGAGTGTTCCGGGGCCCGAGGGCCCCGGAACATATCAAGACAACGAACTCTTCTTGTTGATTCCGTTGGAGTGCTCTCATGAACTTGAAACTATTGGGTGCCGCCGTCTTTGTACTGGCGACACTGTCACTTAATTCTGTCTGGGCGGAAGAGGCTCCCGCGGTTGATCGCACAGCGACCGGGGGCGCTCAAACCCTGGAAGATATTATGGCTCGTCAGCAGAAATTGAAAGTTGACGATACATTTCGGTCCGAGAATCTTGGTGATCCAGCCAATGCGGCGCCGATCACCGATCAATTAGGTACACGCGGCGGGGTTTCTGACGCAGACACATACCGCTCCATTCGCTATAACGAATTTGACGCCAACACACAGGTTCGGGGGCCTGCGGCTGACGTTCTGATCCAGGACGGAGGAATGACCTGGTATAAGCTGCGTGAGGGACCGATCATCACCTATGGCGGCGGCGCGCTCTTGGCCTTCATCGCCCTGCTGGTGGTGTTTTATCTCATTCGCGGTAAAATCATGATCGATGGCGGCCCTTCAGGCACCACGATACAGCGATTCAAAGCCATCGAACGATTTGGTCACTGGTTGTTGGCCGGCTCGTTTATTGCGCTGGGTATAACCGGGCTCATTACCCTGATGGGGCGGAGTTTTCTGATCCCTGTGATGGGGCCCGACGTCTTTGCGACTCTGGCTGCTGGCTCCAAGTGGGTTCACAACAACATTTCCTGGTCTTTTATGCTCGGCCTGGTGATGACGTTTTTTATGTGGGTGGCGCACAACATCCCCGGCAAACTGGATTGGCAGTGGCTCAAGGCGGGCGGCGGTATTTTTACCAAATCCCATCCCTCAGCAAAAAAATTCAATGCCGGTCAGAAGATCGTTTTCTGGACCGTTATGGTGTTGGGTTTCTCAGTGTCTCTGTCTGGCTTGTCGCTGCTGTTCCCGTTTCAAATACCCATGTTCGCCGAGACTTTTAGTGTCATAAACAGCGTCTTGGGAACAGAATTTGCTACAGCCCTGACACCGCACGAAGAGATGCAGTATGCCAATATCTGGCACTCGATCATGGCTTTCGTCATGATGCTCGCCATTATTGCGCACATTTATATTGGCACCATTGGTATGGAAGGTGCGTTCGATGCCATGAGTAACGGCCAGGTTGATGTGGAATGGGCGCGCCAGCACCACGATCTGTGGGTGGCCGAGGTGGAGGCCAAGCAAAGCAAAGGAGAATTATCGTGAAAGTTATGATTTCTGCATTTGTCGCTTCCTTGGTGATTGCCTCCGCCGCCCCGGTGGTTCTGGGCCAGTTCGGATGGTCATCAGCCGAGCAAGGAAGCAGCGCAACGAGCGTGCGTCTTGACTGAACAATCAGAGGCACATCAAATCGATGCTATCGGTTTGGTGTGTCCTCTCCCCGTTTTGCGTTTTAAAAAGCGCATTCAGGATTTGCCCAGCGGGACACGCGTCGAATTCCTGGCCGATGACCCCACCGGCCGTCGGGATTTACAGGCGCTGTGCAAGATAGCCGGCCACAGGATTGAATGGGTCCGGGAAGAGGGCGCGGGCGTCCTACGTTATTGTATCTGTCTGGCATAATTGACGTTCGGGGCTACTTATCCCAAGCCTCACCCCGAGCAACATCTGAAGCCTTCTGCTCCACCCAATGCTCCCCGGCCTCAGAGAGCTCCTTCTTCCAGAACGGCGCCGAAGTCTTCAAGGCGTCCATAATAAACTCGCAAGCCGCAAACGCATCCCCGCGATGGGCGCTGCACACACCCACGAATACGATCTGCTCCTGCAACAACAACCTGCCAACTCGATGAATTACCCGCGCTTTACGCACATCCCAGCGCCGCGACGCCTCCTCGATCAACCCGGCAATCACCTGCTCCGTCATCCCCGGATAATGCTCCAGAAACAAGCCCGACACATCCTGCGCATCGCCGCTATCCCGCACCAGCCCTGTGAAGGTAGCAACGGCTCCCGTACCGGCGCCGCTGCGCCTCAGAGCGGCATGCTCGGCACCGCAATCAAAATCCTCAGTCTGGATACTTATCATCCTAACCCCCTGTTACCGGAGGGAAGAACGCCACTTCATCCCCGGCCTTCACTGGCGCTCCAGGCTTTGCCATAGCCTGATTGATTGCAATCATCACCGGCTGGCTGCCTTGCAGTTGTGCCCAGGGGCCGCCGCGGCTTGCCAGCGCCGCAAGCAGGTCGCCAGCGGTCTGACCCGTGTCTGCCGGTAAGGTGAGTTGTTCCGTACCCAGCTCTTCCCGGAGTCGGGAAAAAAAACGAACGGTCAGGGTCTGGTCAGTCATATCAGTTCAACTCAACAATTCAGTGAATGGGTAATAGGTCAGCAGGTCTCCCTCTGCAACCATCGCATGTTCCGGGACCACTGCAAGCCCACCGGACCAGCAGGCAGAACTCAACACGCCAGAACTCTGGTTTGGATACGCGGTGACCTGGATTTTGCCGTCAACTGATTCCGTGCGCGCACGCAGGAACTCTCTGCGTGCCGAAGTTGAAGTGACATTAAAAGCAGCAGGCACCTGCTGACCCACGGGATGGACCTGCTGGCGCCCCTGGCAAGTGCGGATGTAAGGCATCCCCACCACCATGAAGGTTACCAGTACCGAAGCCGGATTGCCTGGCAGGCCGAATACCGGTGTACCCTTGATAGAGCCAAACGCCAGCGGCTTGCCGGGTTTGATCGCCATGCGCCACAGCAACAGCTGGCCGGACTCTTCCAGCACCGCGCGCACGTGGTCTTCCTCACCGACAGAAACACCGCCGCTTGTAATAACGAGATCCGATGCTGCAGCTGCGCGCTCAAGAGTTTCCCGGGTAGCAGAGCGTGTATCCCGCAGGGTTTCACACAACACTGCCTCACAACTTGCTTCTGCCAAAAGACCAAGCAGGGTGAAACGGTTGGAGTTGTAAATCTGGCCCGGGCCCAGCGGAACGCCTGGCTCTACAAGCTCATCACCGGTTGACAGAATCGCCACTCGCAGTTTTTTCACCACAGCAACTTCAGCTACACCAATGGACGCCAGAAGGCCCATTTCCTGGGGTCGGATCTTGATACCCTTTTCCAGGCCCAGGCTGCCTTCGGCAAGATCCTGGCCGCGCCTGCGTATGTTCTGGTCAGCCTTTACTTCGCCGTCGATGAGGATGCCGTTATCTGTAACCTCGACCCGCTCCTGCATGATAACCGTGTCAGCACCGGCTGGAATCTCGGAACCGGTAAAGATGCGGACAGCTGTGCCGGGTTGCAGCGGGCTGGGAGCCGAGCCAGCCGGGATCCGGTCAGATACAGACAGGGCCTGGCCGGGTACGTAATCTTCAGCACGCAGGGCATAGCCATCCACCGCACTGTTATCCGCCGGGGGCACATCCGCTGGTACCCGATAATCCTGTGCCAGTATCCTGCCCAGGCTTTCTGTGAGGGGCAAAAGCTCGGTTTCCGTAATCACCGGCGCTTTGCTCAAAAGGTGAGCGATGGCCTCATCAACCGGCGTCAGATTGCCTGCCATGTGTTCTCTCCGTATTCAGAATTAGCGTGTGGCGCGTTTGCCAATAACCTGCTGAAGGCGTTCAATAGCGCGCTCCGGTTTGCTGCCGACCAGCGCTGAAAAGTTGCAGGGGCCGTGGCGACTGTCGAGTTGAGTGCTGAGAATACCGTTCCAGCCCGTGCGACAAGCTCCGGTGGAGCCCGGCAGGCAGAAAATAGCCGTATGGTTGGCAAGGCCACCAAAAGCTCTGGACTGAATCGTGGAAGAGCCGATTTCAGATGCCGAGAGACGCCGGAACTCCTCGCCAAACCCTTCAATGCGTTTGTCCAGCAGCGGTGCAACCGCTTCCGGGGTGCTGTCACGCTCGTAAAAACCGGTGCCGCCGGTAATGATCACCACGTGAACATCCGCATCTGCGATCCAGGACGACATGGCCGCCCGAACCAGGTAAACGTCATCTGGCAGTATGCGCCTTGAAATCAGTTTGTGTCCGGCTTCAACAACACTGTCTTCAAGAAATTGACCCGAGGAATCTTCATCAAACCCGCGAGTATCGGAGACCGTAAGAATCGCGACGTTGAGAGGTTTGAGTTTACTGGTGAGTTCACTGCTCATGGGAATCTACTCCGAAAATCTCAGGGAAAATTTTGGCTACCAGTATCCCTTTCGGTGGCGGGGAATGGAAGGGAGTAACCCCTCAGAGGGAGGTCTCCTGGATCAATTCCCAGCGATTTTGATGGGATTTTGGCGTTAATTTGGTCTGCGCACTTGACATTGGTTGCCAAGGTAGCAGATTATCGCTCTTGCCCTACGAACGGTTGTTCCCACTCTACTGGCTTCAGTTATTTATTCCGGATTCTATCCGCACCGGTTGCTTCATCGGCCAGCATCTGTTTTGACAACGATTTTAAAAAATATGTTCAGGGGCACCCCCGTCATTCCAATATCCGTTTACTTCCATTCTTGAAAATCTAATAACTTATGAACCTTACCGAACTCAAGCAGAACTCCATGCCCGAATTGCTCGATATCGCGCAAGAGATGGGCCTCGATAACCTAGCACGCTCGCGCAAGCAGGATGTGATCTTCACCATTTTGAAGAAACATGCAAAAGGCGGCGAAGACATTTATGGCGATGGCGTACTGGAGATTTTGCAGGACGGTTTCGGCTTCCTCCGCTCTGCGGACGCCTCCTACCTTGCCGGGCCAGACGACATTTACGTGTCCCCCAGCCAGATCCGGCGTTTCAATCTGCGCACCGGTGATACCGTTGCTGGCAAGATTCGCCCGCCAAAAGACGGTGAGCGCTACTTTGCCCTGTTGAAGGTCAGCGAGATTAACTTCGACAAGCCGGACAACGCCCGTAACAAGATCCTGTTTGAAAACCTGACGCCGCTGTTTCCTGATGAGCGTATGCAACTGGAAACCGGTAACGGTAGCACCGAGGATTTGTCGTCCCGCGTGTTGGATCTGGTGGCGCCCATCGGCAAAGGCCAGCGTGGTTTGATTGTGTCGCCACCCAAGGCCGGTAAAACCCTGCTGATGCAGAGTATTGCCCAGTCTATTGCCCGCAATCATCCCGAATGCCATATCATTGTGTTGTTGATTGATGAGCGCCCGGAAGAAGTGACTGAAATGCAGCGCACCGTGCGCGGCGAAGTGATCGCTTCCACCTTCGATGAGCCACCTGCGCGTCACGTTCAGGTTGCTGAAATGGTAATCGAGAAGGCCAAGCGCCTGGTTGAGCACAAGAAAGACGTGGTTATCCTGTTGGATTCCATCACTCGTCTGGCTCGTGCTTACAACACGGTGATTCCATCCTCGGGCAAAGTATTGACCGGTGGTGTGGATGCCCATGCTCTGGAAAAGCCCAAGCGTTTCTTCGGTGCGGCCCGTAATGTAGAAGAGGGTGGCAGCCTGACAATTCTTGCGACGGCTCTGGTGAACACGGGTTCCAAAATGGACGAAGTGATCTATGAGGAGTTCAAGGGTACAGGCAACATGGAGATTCACCTGGACCGCAAGATTGCTGAAAAGCGTGTGTATCCTGCTATCAACATTCGCAGCTCCGGCACCCGCCGCGAGGACCTGCTGATGAGCGACGCGGATATCCAGCGTGTGTGGATTCTGCGGAAGCTGCTGCACTCCATGGACGACGACACTGCGGCCATCGAGTTCTTGCTGGACAAGCTCAAAGAGACCAAGACCAACGACGAGTTTTTCCAGTCGATGAAACGTCGCTAGGTCTAGAGTCCTAGTTTTGAGCTAACTGGTGATCAGGTGAACGCGGTGAGGGTCTGCTTTCCCAGACTGTGTCTTGCCATGGATGGCAAGACCAAGCCCCCAGGGATGGGTTTACGGCGTGTCTGGGAAAGCAGGCCCTCATTGCGTTCTAGCACCTGGCGAGAAGTCTTGAAGGCGGTGAACTCCGTATTAGAAGTTAACCGGGAACGGAGCCAACGATGAAATACAACGATCTGCGGGACTTCATCGACCAGTTGGAGAAGCTGGGCGAACTGAAGCGTATCTCCGTTGAAGTAGACCCCCATCTGGAAATGACCGAAATCTGCGACCGCACTTTACGGGCAGGTGGGCCTGCGTTGTTGTTTGAAAACCCTAAGGGCTACGACATGCCCGTGCTTGCCAACCTCTTCGGCACCACCAGAAGAGTCGCTCTGGGCATGGGGCAGGACGACGTAACCGCGCTCCGGGACATCGGCAAGCTGTTGGCCTATCTCAAAGAGCCGGATCCCCCCAAGGGCTTCAAAGACGCCATCGAAAAGCTGCCACTGCTTCGGCAGGTGATGCGTATGAGCCCGAAAGTGCTCAGGTCTGCGCCCTGTCAGGACGTGGTGATCCACAAAGATAAGGTCGACCTGTACCAGATTCCGGTACAGCACTGCTGGCCCGGTGATGCAGGGCCTCTGGTTACCTGGCCGTTGGTGATTACCCGTGGGCCGCACAAAGAGCGGCAGAATCTTGGCATATACCGGCAGCAGGTGATTGGTCGTAATCGGTTGATCATGCGCTGGTTAAGCCATCGCGGCGGCGCGCTCGATTTTCAGGAGTTTCAGAAAGAGAACCCTGGCAAGCCCTATCCGGTCGCAGTGGCTCTTGGTGCAGACCCGGCTACCATTTTGGGTGCCGTAACGCCCGTGCCCGATTCGCTTTCCGAGTATGCGTTTGCAGGCCTGTTACGGGGCAGTCGTACCGAGTTGGTGCAGTGTGGTCTCAGTGATCTGCAGGTGCCAGCTAGCGCCGAGATTGTGTTGGAAGGTTTTATTTACCCCGACGACAATGCGCCGGAAGGCCCGTTCGGGGACCACACCGGTTACTACAACGAAGTGGACGAGTTTCCTGTGTTCACCGTTGAGCGCATGACGCACCGAAAAAATCCGATTTATCACAGCACCTACACCGGCAGGCCACCTGATGAACCGGCCATTTTGGGTGTAGCGCTGAACGAAGTTTTTATTCCCATTCTGCAAAAACAGTTCCCTGAAATTGTGGATTTCTACCTGCCGCCGGAAGGCTGCTCGTATCGTCTTGCAGTGGTAACCATGAAGAAGCAGTACCCAGGCCATGCCAAGCGCGTGATGATGGGTGTATGGTCGTTTTTACGGCAGTTTATGTATACCAAGTTCGTGATTGTGACCGACGACGATGTGGATGCCCGTAACTGGGAAGATGTTATCTGGGCCATTACTACCCGGATGGATCCCGCGCGTGACACCATACTGGTAGAAAACACGCCCATTGATTATCTCGATTTTGCTTCACCCGTGTCTGGCCTCGGCTCCAAGATGGGGATGGACGCCACCAATAAATGGCCGGGCGAGACAACTCGTGAGTGGGGCGAGCCTATTGCCATGACCGACGCCGTAAAACAGCGGGTGGACGAGCTCTGGGATAGCTTAGGGATTGAAACTGCTCCTGTTCGCCCCGATTAATATGAACAGTGGGCTGTTGCGGGTAACTCTTGAGCCATCGGCGATCCGTTACACAGCAGCCGCCGACGAGGATTTGCTGAGCGCTGCTGCCCGTGCGGGTATTGCCGTTCCACACGCCTGTAAAAACGGCGTATGCGAGCTCTGCGAGGCCCGGCTGCTTAGTGGCTCTGCCTTGAACACCCGAAACCAACAGACGATTCCGGTCGGCGCGCGGCTGATGATGTGCAGAACTGCCGCGCTGGACCATCTTGAACTGGAGATTAGCGCCGTTATGGCTGCAGGAAAGAACCAGCCCCGAAAGTTTCAGGCAAATGTCGTGGACGTAAGTTCTATCAATCATGATGTGTATCGGGTTGAGCTTCAGTTGCCACGGCGGAGGGAGTTGTCCTTTCATGCTGGCCAGTACCTGTCAGTCAACTTGCCAGATGCTGAACCCTGCTATTTCTCTATCGCCAGCAGCCCGCTGGATCAGAATATTGAATTGCATATCCAGGCCTCCCCCGATTGGGTGTCAGCACAAAAGGTAATTGATGCGTTAACCTCCGGCGAAACGGTCAATCTGGAATTGCCCCATGGTAAATCTTGCCTGGCCTGCGCGCCGGAAAAGCCGTTGCTTCTGGTTGCAGCTGGCACCGGGTTTGCGCAGGTGAAAAGCCTGGTGGATTATTTACGCGCTACATCCTGTGCTCAGCCGGTAAAGCTGTTCTGGGGGGTGCGCCGTCATGAAGACATGTACCTCAGATCCATGGCCCGGCAATGGGAGCAGGACTGGCCTGGCTTCACGTTCAATCCCGTGGTGGGTGATGACGAGGATAGCGACTGGAGTGGGCATCACGATCAGCTCGTGCGCGCTGTTTTGGCTTCGGGCATGGACTGGCATAACGTGGAAGTACACGCCAGCGGCTCGCCGACGATGGTCTACACACTGATGGATGCCTTGGTAGAAGCCGGATTACCGTCTGAGGCGTTCTTTTCTGATGTTTTGGAGTATGCACCCCGGAGCTAAAACAACACAGGTGCCAGAGCGACAGCTCTGACACCTGTGTTTTTGTTTTCCTCTCAAGCTTTTGGCATGGGCAACTTTGGAAGCCCATTATCTGTTGCCAGCCCTTGCATCATAAGTTTGATACTCAACTCGCCATCGCCCATGTGGGCGCTAAGGCGGCTCAGTTCTGCCAGCGCTTCCCGGCTGCGACGTAACCTCAGGCTAGTTTCGAAATATTCCCGGGCCTTGCCCCACAGTTCATTGCGAAGGCTCAATCGGCCCAGGGCCAACAGCAGCTCCGCATTGTTAGGCCGGTCTTTTAGCCACTGTTCGGCGGTGAGCAACTGCTCGCCTGGTTTGCGACCTTCTATGCGGCCATATAAGTTGACCAGGTCATCGCTCCAATGGTTTTGCAGTACCTTGCGTAGTAGGGTTTCTGTCTGGGCTTCATCACCAAGATCGGCCAGCAGCCGTGCATAGTCACCGATGGTTTGTTCGTCTTTGCGCAGAAAACCTGGCAGCTCATCCCAAAGCCGGGTGAGTGGTTCCAGTGAGGCGCTCGGATCGTCCTTTTGCTGGCGACGGCAGTCCTCAGCGGCTCGCTCCAAAAGGTTATGCCACACCTGTCGCTCAATCTCTCCCAGTTCTGATTCCGGCAGCACGCTGCGCTTGCGCAGCTCCGGTAGCAGCTTCGATAGCTCGCGCCAGTCTTCAAGGCGAAGGTAGGTGTTTGTGAGCAGCTTTAGTACAAAGGGGTGGTGTGGAGACTGTTTGCGCAAACGCACCAGAGTGGCGAGGGCCTGTTCCAGACGATTGCCCGCAAGCTGAAGCTGGGCCTGTGTAATGCCCACGGCCATATCTGACCCAGGAGTACTTTCAAATGCCTTTCTTAGCAGCTCGTCCTCAGCCTCGTGGTCACCGCACTCGAAGGCTGCCTGGGCGGCCGCCAGATAGTTGATAAGCGGAGTGTCTGCGTGGCTTGCAGCCGAGGTGAGCATTTTGCGGGCCCGTGGCCAGTTACCTTCGGCCAGAGCCAGTAGGCCCCGAGTGGTGCGACGCCTTGCCCGGCGCTCTTTGCCGCGGGAAACCCAGCCAGCGATCATTCCGCTGCCGTGCCGCATGCGGCGGAAAAGGTTGATCGTTAAAACGATCAACGCGATCACCACGATGAGCAGGGCAAGGCCAACCCAAAAATTGGTCTCGAGCAGGTAGTTACCCAGGCTGATACGAATATAGCCCAGGTCGTATTGCAGCCCCAGAGAAAGCCCGGTGCCAATTATCAGGGCAAACAGAATGATCAGAAGCAGGCCGATCATGAATCATCGCCTCCGTTGCCATTGCTGAGTCTGCCTGCCAGTCGCTCTTTGAGCAGATCCAGAGATTTGCTGATGTCTGGTAAGTCAGGCGCAACGTTGTTTGTGGCCAGCTTAGTCAAGGTGTTCGACAGTGCGATTACCCGTGGGTTGCTTGCATCGTACCAATCCTCAACAGCCGCTTGGGCTTTGCTCAGCGCGCGCTCATATAGAGTCTGATTCCCTCTGAGTACGGCCATTTCCGCCTCTTCCAGCATCAGCTGTAAGTTTAGCCGAGCGTAGGCGCTTTGGTCGGGCGACAGTAATGGTTTTACCGATTCATCCAGGCGACGCACCACAACAACCTGCATGAGTGTGGTTTTAAATTTTCGCCAAGCTTGGGCCAGCATGCTTGGTTCACCTCCGGCGGGCGGGGCGCCATCTGATTGGGAGTTGCTCACAAATCCAGGTGCTTGTTCGCTGATCAGTGCCTGCTCGGTGAGCTGGTGAACGCTATCGATGGCGGCCTCCAGGGTGAGATAAAGGCCGGTTCTGTCAACCCCGGTAATGCCTTTCAACGCCAGGATTTCCCGGGCCAGCTGCTGGCGTACCGGGTATACCCCTATGTCATCAGATTCCGTGAGTACTTCATCCGTGGCTTGAAGTGCAGACAGGGCACCACGAATATCTTTTTCAATCAACAGCCGTTGGTTGGCGATGCGTAGCAGGTACTCTGCCTCTGCCAAGAGCCAGTCGGTGCGGGTACGGTTTCCGGCTTCCAGCAGTTCGCGGGCGTTGTGATCAATCTGCCGCTGTTGCGTGGCGATCAGCTCCCGTTGGGATGTGAGTTTTTCTTCCAGAGATTGCAGGCGTTGGCCTTGCTGACTGCCTCGGTCGCCGTAAAGCTTCTCAAGCTGAGCGGTATCCTGCTGCAGGCTTTTAAGCGTCTGCAAGCTGGCTTGTTGGCCAGTCCATTGCTGCCAGTTCCAAAGAGCCAGTGCGGCAACACAGATCAGGGCAATAATGGCGATAACCCATACGGGCCAGATTCTCTGGCGAGCGGATTGGTCTTTGTCGATCGGGGCGGGTAATTGTTTTGTTGTCTCAGTCACGGGCGTCCTTACTTGGCTGTTCCGGAGCCACCGTCCCGGCCTGCCAGCTGCTCTGCGACGGCGGCCACGATGTCATTATCGGCAAGGCTTCCTGGTATATACGGAGCATTGAATCCCGCCACGCGAGCCTGATCGGCGATGCGCCTGGCGGGTACAATAACAAGCCTATCGTATAGATTATGGCTGCTATTCGCACATAGTGCGATGAGATTGTTCAGGGTTTCTCCGGAGAGCGCAATAATGGCCTCCGGTGCAAACTGATTTAGGGCTCTATCAATCTGTACTGGCGTGTAGTCTGGGCAGAATCTTCGATAAAGCGGCATAACGGTAACCCGCGCGCCGCGGGCTTCCAAGGTTTTTCGGGTTAGCTCTCGCCCTTCTTCTCCGCGGGCAACCAACACCCGCTCGCCATCAAGCTGAGCCAGAGAGGGCAACTTCAGCAAGGCTTCACTGGTCCAGCCCTCATCTGGCTTACGCGGGCTTAGCCCATGCTCGGCAAGTGCTTTGGCTGTGCCAGTTCCCACACCATACCAGTTCAGGCCTGCAGGAAACTGGGGCCACCAAGTGTCCAGTTCTTCCAGCAAAAGGCGCGCAGCATAGGGGCTGACGGCTATAACGTGGGAGAATTCGTCGAGGCTCAGAATAGTTGTGCGCCGCTCCGGGGTCTCCTGCAGCGGCTCTCGCTCCACCAGAGGCAGCACGTGCGTCTGGGCGCCGGCAGACTGAAACTGCCGGGCGAGCCGAGACGCTTCTGGCTCTGGCCGGCAAATCAGAATGCGCCGGCCTGCCAAGCTGGGTAGGTCAGTGCGGAGTGTGGCCATAAATTTCAGCCAGAATTTTGTCTGCACCCATTGTTAGAAGCTCTTCTGCCAGTTCGCGGCCCAAGCGTTCACCTTCCGCTCTGGCTGACCGGCCTTCAACGCGAAGGATTTGTGTGCCATCAACAGCGCCAACCAGAGCACGCAACCACAGGGTGTCGTCGTCTTCCAGCAGGGCGTAGGCCGCAATAGGTACTTGGCAACCACCTTCAAGGCGGCGATTGAGGGCCCGCTCGGCCTTCACCCGGTCGGCGGTGTCATGGTGGTTCAGCGGCTCCAGCATGGCCCGTAATTCGTTGTCGTTGAGCCGGCACTCAATGCCAAGCGCGCCCTGGCCAACGGCGGGGAGTGAGAGGGTGTCTGGCATCGAGTAGCGGATCCGGTCGTGGAAACCCAGGCGCTTAAGGCCGGAACTGGCCAGCACGATGGCGTCGTAATTGCCCGCATCGAGTTTTGCCAGGCGGGTATTCACGTTGCCTCGTAGAACCCGGATTTCCAGGTCTGGCCGGTAGGCTCGAAGCTGAGATTCCCGACGCAGGCTGGCCGTGCCAACCACAGAACCATGTGGAAGCGCGTCTACGTTATCAAAGTGGTTGCTCACGAAGGCATCTGTGGGGTCTTCTCGCTCACAAATGGCAACCAGCCCAAGGCCTTCGGGAAAAGCCATGGGGACATCTTTCATGGAGTGCACGGCAAGATCAGCGCGACCATCGAGCATGGCTTCTTCCAGCTCTTTTACAAACAAGCCCTTACCGCCGATTTTGGCCAGGGGGACATCAAGAATTTTATCGCCCTGAGTTTTGATCTTAACCAGCTCCACAACCACGTTGTCGTGGAGGCGTTCCAGTTCGGCCTTGATGAATTCCGCCTGCCATAACGCCAAGGCGCTGCTACGAGTTGCGACACGAAGAGTTCGTTTGGACATTGTGCTCACTGTCGATTGTAAAAATGTTCGCCAAGGTTACCTTGTGGCATCGTAAAAGTCCCGTGGGTGGCTGCTATGCCTCGCCCGGTGCAGCAAGATTTGACCTTATCAATCCTGTTTAGCCGGGTTGCGGCCCTTGTAGCCACTGGCGCACGCTGCTGGTGTGCCGGCGGCTAACCTGTAGCTCGCCCAGAGCATCCTTGAGTAACACCAGATTGCTGCCCTGTGGTGTGCGTTTCAGCGCCTGAATAAAGCGCACGCCTACGAGTGTGTTGCGGTGAACTCGGAGCAGCTGGTGCGGATAAGCATTTTCCAGTTCTTTCAAGGTGTAGTCAGAAACTGTTTCCCCACGAGCGTGATGAATAGTCACGTATTTCTGATCCGCCTGACAATAGCGGATCTCGGCTATATCAATTAATTCAGTACCCCTGTGGGTACGAACCGTCAACTGCCCGTCGTTTGCTTCCTTCCAGTCTGCATTGTTGCCAGCGTTGGCGCTGGAAAGCGTTCTTAATTGTACCCGGTTAAGCCGTCCGGCGCGGGCCAACGCTTCTGCCAGCGCCTCCTTGCGCACAGGTTTGAGCAGGTAGGCCGCAGCCTGCACATCGAAAGCCTGAATGGCGTAGCTGTCGTAAGCCGTGCAAAAAATGATGGCCGGGGGGTTGCTGAGCTGGGCCAGGCGCGCGGCGGCCTCCATGCCATCAAGGCCAGGCATACGTATGTCCAGCAGCAGGATATCTGGCTGCAGTTCGGCAACTTGAGCGAGAGTCGTATCGCCATCACTTGCTTCGCCGCATACCTGATATTCCGGTAAATCCTCGGCCAGCCGCCGCAAGCGCTGCCGCGCCAGAGGCTCATCATCGGCTATTAGAATCGTCTGTTTGGTCATGAGTGCTGTGTGGTTTTTGGCAGCCTTACGGTAACGGTATAAACGTTTCCTTGATGGCTGTGCTTCAGCACGGCAGCCTCCCCGAATAGCGCTTGCAACCGTGCCTGAATGTTGCTCAGAGCCATGCGGTTGCCGCTGTGCTGGCTGCCGTTACTGTCTGGCTTGGGGTTTTGCACCAGCAGATACACAAAGTTGCCCCGTGCTTCTGCTTCTATGCGCACCGTACCACCCTCTGGCCGCGGCTGTATGCCATGATAGACCGCGTTTTCAACTAATGGCTGCAGGGTTAGCGGCGGGATGGCTTGGTGCTCCAGGCCTTTGGCAATATGCCATTCCAGGTTCAGGCGCGGGCCCAATCGCAGTGCTTCAATAGCGAGGTAGCGCTGACACAAGTCCAGTTCCCTTGACAGCGGGATGAGCTGGTCTCCCGTGCGCAGGCTGGCGCGAAAGAGTTCGGAAAGATCCAGAACAGCTTCTTCGGCCTGCTCCGGGTCCGAGGCAATAAGGCTGGCGATGGTGTTCATACTGTTAAACAAAAAGTGCGGCTGTATGCGTGCCTGAAGCGCCGCTAGATGCGCCTGCATTTCTGCCTCCCGTTGCTGTTGCCACTGGTGCTGCAAATAAAAGTAACGCAGCACCATCAGCACAATCAATAGCGCCAGTAGGAGCTTTTTGGCAATGGCTTGCCACCCGATGATGCCCGGTTGCGGGTGCAAAACACTGTCTGCAAACAAGCTGAAGGCGAGTACGTCCAGCAGTACGATAGCCGCTATGGCAAGGGTGGCCCGCGGCACAGGCATTTTAGCCAGCCGGGTTCGCAGCAGGCAGATTAGAGCCGCGCTGGTAAGGGTAGTCCACTGCACAAACAGCGACAGGAGTGCGAAATAGTTCCAGTCGATCCAGCTGTTACTGGCCTGAACAATAGCCAGTACCAGCACCAGGAGTTCGCTGGTAATAAGCAGCATGAATACTGACCGCACACGGCAAAGGTCCGGTACGAAAAAGCCTTGCATCACAGCTGCCTTATCCCCGCTTTGGGGTGTCTCTTTTCTACGGGTCAGAACGCGATACTCCCGCCATATTCAATGTAATTAGTTCCCGCCAAATGCAGCATTTTCAGACGCCTGGTTATCTTAAGAGCGCGTAGGGCTACCGGAGTAGGCCTGAGGCGTCGCATTATTAGGGAATCAGCGCATAGCCACGATTGCCGTAGATGATCAGGTCGCTGAGAGCTGAAAGGGCAATGTCCACGTTGGGGTCTACCCAGGCCTGATCAAAACCGTGCCCGGCCAGCGCCTGGCCGCAGACATGCACCTTGACCCCTGCGTTGCGCAGCGCCGCGATGAGCTCGCTATTGGGGTTTTGCTGGCCAAAGCGCTTTTTGTATTGCGCATCGTTCAGCACGCTCGGTGTTGCCGGGCCGTAAATCACTGCCACGAAATCGCGCTTGGCCTGGGGCACTCCGGCGGACGCGAATAGGTTGACCGCTCTGGCGACACGCTCAAGATCGGGATTGGGCTGGCCCCTATCCTTGGCTTTCCTGGTGACGCTGAACGCGGCTTTGTGTGTTTGATCCAGCGCTGGCTGGTTGACTGCATCGGGCAGGGGTTGGATGCGCCCGAAGTTTTCGATCTCCGGATACTGCCAGTCGGGATTGCTCGTGCTGCCGGCAGCCCCAGCAGTTATGGGCGCGACTGTCAGTGCTAGTAGCATCGCCATCGCATATATAAGTTTTTTCATCGAGACACTCCGGGAATATTGGAAGATTAGGTATGTCACCAAGTACTTATTCGGTATACCTCGTGATCAGGGTTTGGGCCCACCGAGTATCCTCTCAACCTCGTTGCCCTGTGGCAAGCCCTGCTTGACGCCGACCTCGCCGTTATCGTTCTTGTAAACAATCGTAGGGGTTGCAAAATAACCCAGCGACTTCATCAGGTCGTTGTTTGCGGCGACTTTTTCTCGCGCCGCGGCCGGGATATCCTTCGCGACCTGTATGCCGCCCTGGTCGTAGTTGTGCTGCGAAACCGCGAACGCTTCGCTGGGATCGTCAGCGGCCAGAATCGTGGCGGCTTTGGGCGCACTGTCTGCCATGAGGATGCCGACCATTACATGGCGGAGCTGGACCTCGCCGGCGTCAACCCACGGCCGTGCGAGCTGCCAGAATTTGTGGCAGTACGGGCAGTTGGGATCGGTGAATTCATAGACAATCACCTCAGCATCTTCGCTACCGTCGCGCACCCAGTGACTTGATTCGAGCTGTGCCCAGGCCTTTTCGGCTTGCGGGCCGGAGACGATGCGCTGGAGTGGCTCGGCCGTCAAATCTTTGCCTTGGCTATCGATGAGCGTGCCCAGAACGGCGTACTCGCTGTCCTCAGTTAGATAGATCGCCATTGGTCGGCCCTGGAAGGTTGCAGCATAGCCGGTCAGGCCGGACGGCGCATCGAATGAGCCCACGATTTCAAGACCGCGATCGGCCATTGAGGCGATAGGCTCGGGAAGTTTGGTGCCGGATGCATTCGGTGTGTCCGCCCAGGTTGCGGCCGTATAGGCGCTGGCGACCAGGGCCGCGACTGGGATCGTGAGTAATGCGCGGGTCAATAGCTTTTTCATGGGAGTTCCTTTGCTTGAGTTGATTCGGTGGATGGCAGATCGAAGCGCTCGAGCGCCCGCGACAGCGTAGCTTTCGAAAGTTGACCGAGATGGCTGTCGACCAGCCGGCCGTTGGCGTTATAGAACAGCGTCGTCGGTAGTGCAGCAGACCCCGCTTGGCTACCGATTCCGCCGCGAGGGTCGCGTACCACGTGATCCATATCGAGCTGCATCTGATCCATGAACTTGCGGATCGTGGAAACGACTTCGCGCTGGTTGGCAAAAACGAACAGAACGTCGGTTCGTTCGTCCTGCGCTTGCTCCAGAACGGGCATCTCTTCGCGACAGGGCGGGCACCAGGTCGCCCAGAGGTTGACCACCATCGGTCGATTGCCTGCACTTTGCTGCAGGCTTGCCAAATCGGTGGGCGTGCCTTCGAGTGTGTACAACTCGGTCTCCGGTGGTTGACTCGCCTGGTTTTCGATCAAGCTCAATGCCCCGCCGGTCAGTCCCCAGGCGAGCCCGCCAGCGAAAAGCGCCACGCCCAGTGGGCCTCGCAACGACGGTTGTCGGGCCGCAAGGTAAATGGCATAAAAGCCGATCACGATCAGGCTAGGGACCATCTCGAAGCCGCCATCGCGGATATCGATCCACGCAAGCGGATCCAGACCGTAGCTTGGATAATAATGCACGACGAATGCGATACGCGCGGTCACAAAGCCCAGGAAGGCGAGATTGAATAAGGTGTCTCCGATGGCCAGGTCGCGTCGGCGGGCGGCGAGCTTGCCCGCGATCAGCGCGACCACAAAGGCGACTATGATTAACCCTTGGCCAACGGAAATTGCCAGCGGGCCGAGATTTAATGACAGCATCAGAGGGCACTCTTGGCGCGAGATAAATGTTGCATGAATTCATCCGCACTTAGTTCGCCGACCACACGCGCTGCGCGCCGCTCCCGACCGTCCGGGCCGATCAGCAAAATGGTGGGCGGGCCGATGATACCGAATTGCTGCATCAGCGCACGATCGGTAGTGTCATTTTTGGTCACGTCTGGCCGTAACAGCTGGAAATTACCGAGCGCCTGCTGAACTTCGGAATTGCCGAAAACTTCTTTCTCGATGACTTTGCAGGAAATACACCAGTCCGCATAGAAATCCACCAGCGTCCACTGGCCGTTCGCGGAGGCTTTATCGACCTTCGTCTCGAGATCGCCGAGATCGACCACGCCTTCGAAGCGGTCCATGAAATCGCCTTGTCCGGCGGATGCGGTGTTCCCAGTGGCCAGCGTGACAGGTGTCGATGCAAACGCCAGCGGCTGTTGGATGCTGTCGGCACCACCGGCCGCACCGATGACAAGCAAACCACCCCATAGGCCGATCAATAACCCGGCGATACGCGAGATCATGCGCGTGGGTGCAGTCGGTGTCGCTGCGTGCACTGCGAGCTGGTAGAGGGTGATGCCAATAGCGACCAACCAGGCTCCCCATAGGCCAAGAACGACGTTGTCCGCTACCACGCGCTCGACGAACCAGATCGCGGTGCCCAGCATCACGAAACCGAAGACTACCTTGACACCGGTCATCCAGGTGCCGGGCTTGGGCAGAAGGTGGGCGCCGACGCTGCCCGCGAGCACCAGCGGCGCGCCCATGCCCAGGCCCAGAACGAACAGCGCGCTACCCCCCAACACTACGTTGCCGCTGTCGGCGATATACAGCAGCGCACCGGCCAGCGGCGCAGTCATGCAGGGACCCACCAGTAGCGCCGATAACACGCCGAGAATCGCGGCACCTCCCAGGCTGCCACCGGATTGGCGATTGCTGGCGTTGTTGAGCCGATCCCGCAAGCCAGCCGGCAGTTGCAGTTCGTAGACCCCGAACATAGACAAAGCCAGGGCGACAAAGACCAGTGCGAAAGCGCCCAGTACCCAAGGCGTCTGCATGATCGCCTGCAGGCTGGCGCCTGCCAGGGCCGCAGCCACACCAAGCAGCGCGTAGGTCGCTGCCATAGGTAGCACGTACGCCACCGAGAGCACGAATCCGCGCTTGCCGCGGGCACCGCTGCCCACGATCAGGCTGGTCAGGATCGGCACCATCGGTAATACGCAGGGGGTGAACACAAGCAGCAACCCGAGACCGAAAAATATGGCAAGTACCCAGGCGGTATTGCCATCGGCGAGACCCGCTGCCAAAGATTGATCCTCGCCGAGCGCGGGCCTACTGGTTGACTCGTCGCCGGTGGGTGCTGCGGTTGCCGAGCTAGCGCCGCCGCTGCTACCACCTATGTTGTAGTCAGAGAGGTTAAGTGTCGCCCGTTGCGGTGGATAACACAGCCCGGCTTCGGCACAGCCCTGCCAGGCAATATTCAGCGTTTGTGCCTGGCCGGGGTCAACGGTAACCGCTACCTGATCGTAATACACCTCGGACTCGCCGAAGAACTCGTCTTCGATCGGCTTGCCGTCGGGAATCCGGACGTCGGTGACCGGCTGGGGCTCGCCCTCGAATTTGAGTTGATGGCGATACAGGTAATAGTCTGGTGCAATGTCCCAGGTGATCGTTAGCGTATCGTCGGCGTTGGCCGAAACGTCATACGAAAAAGCCTGTTCGACCGGCAGAAAGTCACTGTTACTCATTTGAGCCAAGGTAGAGGTTGCGAGGAGCAACATGGCCAGGAGTGCAACAACTCGAATTCTAAGGTCTTTTATCGTGTGAAACAGCAACAAGCCTATAGGCGCGACTTTATTCATAGAAACAACCTCTGGGATTTGTGTGCAATGGTGGCTCATTCGAATTAAGTCAGGATTAAGAGCGTCAGAATTCGCCGAGTTCATGCCGGCTTAATCTTGGCCGGTATACTAAAGCCACATTGAACGAGGACACCTCATGCATGTATTGCTGATCGAAGACGATGAACTGGTGGGGTCGGGCATTCGCACCGGTCTTGAACTCGCGGGATTTACGGTTGACTGGTTCACACGCGCCGCGGAAGCTCGGGAGGCGCTGGCCAATCTGGACAGCGATATCGTCGTGCTCGATCTTGGCCTGCCGGATGAAGATGGATTGACGCTGCTATGTGAATGGCGCGCGCAGGGTTTGACCGTGCCCGTACTGGTGTTGACCGCTCGTGATGCGGTCGCTGATCGGGTCGCAGGCCTAGAAGTCGGTGCTGACGACTATCTGTTGAAGCCCTTCGACCTCGATGAGTTAACGGCTCGTTTACAGGCATTGCTGCGTCGCGCGGCCGGTCGCGCACGACCGCTTATTGAGCATGGCCCCGTGTGTATCGACTCCAGTAGTCGCCGAGTTTGGCGTGATGGCCTTGAGGTTGGGCTTACGCGACGTGAATTTACGCTGCTGCAAAAACTGCTCAACGCGCGTGGTGGGATTCTCGATATCGAACAGATCAAGGACAGCCTCTACGGCCTGGATACCGAAGTGGAAAGCAACGCGGTAAACGTCCATATCTATCACCTGCGCCGCAAGCTTGGTACAGGGTTGATCCGTACCGTGCGCGGGCTGGGTTACCGGCTTGGCGACCCCGGCGACCTCGACAGCGGCGGCCCGAAATGAGCCTGCGCCGGCGACTGCTGCTCACCCTTGGACTGTCGTTTTGTGTGCTTTGGGCGCTTGCTGCTGCGTGGCTTTACAGCGATCTGCGTGGTCAGATGCGTCAGACGCTCGATCAGCGCCTGGCAGCGTCAGCGCGCATGGTGGCAGGCTTGGTAGCTCAGTTGCCAGAAGATGCTTGGGCTGGGGCTGCCGAGCCCATGCTGTCGATTCCGCAGAGCAGCGGTGTGGCTTGCCAGATAAGTTCACCAGCAGGCGAAGTGCTGATGCGCACGCACGGTGATTTCGCCGGACAGCTTGATGCGCCCGAGGCCGGGTTCATTAATCGAAACATCGACGGCCAGCGCTGGCGAGTTTTCACCTACATCCAGAATGGGCTGCGCGTCACTACTGCAGACCTGCTGGCCGAACGGGTGATGCTGCAGCGCAACATCGTTGTTGTCGCCGCGCTGCCATTTGTGGTGGCGCTGCTGGGCAGCCTTTTGACGCTTTGGTTTGGTATTCGTCGAGGGCTGCGGCCGCTCGAACACCTTCGTAGCGAGCTCGCGCGCCGCGATCCGGAAACGCTGACCCCGGTCACGATTGTGGATGCTCCTGCCGAGCTGGAGCCCGTGGTCGACACCCTCAACCGACTGCTGGTGCGCACTCGCGAGGCGCTGAGACGTGAGCAGCGTTTTACCAGTGACGCTGCGCATGAACTGCGCACACCGCTGACTGCTATTAAAACGCATGTCCAGCTGGCGTCGAGAGTGCCGGCGGATCAGATGCATGAGGCGATGTCTCGTGCCGAAGCCGGTATTGCGCGCCTGCAACGTACTCTCGATCAGTTATTGTTGCTCGCGCGACTTGAGGTCGACCAGGCGGGTAATCTCATGGCTCAAGTGAATAGCGCATCGATCGTAGAGACGGCGCTGGCAGATCTTGAGAACCGTGAGCGCGTAGTTATGGTTGAGCACGACAGCAATTCCGTGGCGGTAGAAGCACCCCATGAGTTGGCCGCGGCGGCGCTTCGTAATTTGCTTGAAAACGCCCTGAGACATACGCACGGCGACGAACCGGTAGTTCTTGAGGTGCGACCTGGGCCTCGTGAGGTCGTATTCACGATACGAGACCGTGGCGATTGGCCGGCTGAGCAAAGCACGCACAATCTAACCCAGCGTTTCTGGCGGCATGGCGGCGGCCAGGGCAATGGCCAAGGCAGCGGGTTGGGGCTGGCGATTGTGGCCACTATTACAGAACGTTACGGTGGGGCGCTGGAGTTTACAGCGCGGGACGGTGGTGGGTTAGTGGCGCGTCTTTCGCTGCCGGCCAAAGAGCATAATGCGCGCTAATCCATGATCCTGGTAGCCACGTTAGCGTCGCGCGTGCGCGGCTCGCGTCTGGTGTCGTTTGCGCTCACAGGCTCGGGATTTCAGGAAGAACGCAGAGGCTAGTGTGCTGTCTGGACTTTCCTGCAAGCATGAGTAACATTGTTTTTACCCAGCAGGGTATGCGCTATAGAGGCGAACGAGAAGCGTTTTAACATCGCTGTTTCGAAGGACAATGTGGGTCTGACAACTAGTGTGTTTCGCTTGGGAGACACGCTCAGCGAAAGGGGAATATGCCTTGGAATTCACGATCGGGACTCTTGTCCTTGTTAGCTTTGCAGTGTCGCTGGTCGCACTCGTTGTCCTTATCTGGACGATTTCGCGCAGCGAGATGCGCTTTACCCAGGCGGATGCACACACCATTTTTGAGGCCGAGGCGCGAGGCGAGGGGCTCGATGATCCGGGTACCCGGCCCGAGCAAACCGGCTCTCCTCAAGGGCGGGATGGCGACAGTCTCGTCCCGGAAAGCAGTCGGCGCATCATCCTTTTTGTCTTCGCAACCGCAACGTTATGGCTGCTTCTTGGCAGCAGTTTTGGTTTGATAGCATCGCTCAAACTGCATCTTCCTGACTGGCTGAATAGCGTCGCGCCGCTGACCTTCGGCCGAATGCGGACGATGCATTTGAACCTTGTGATATATGGCTGGCTGTCGCTTGGACTGATGGGTCTGGCACTGTGGCTGATCCCAACGATCTTCGCGACACGACTGCGTCTGCCGTCAGTGGCAATGGCAGGCGCGGTCCTGATGAATTTGTCGGTTGGGGCAGGGGTCTGGGCCATAGGCGCAGGCTGGACCGACGGGCTCGAATGGCTCGAGATCCCTTGGCAGATTGATATTTTTATCGCCATATCGGTGTTTTTGTTCGTGGTGCCGCTGCTCGTGACGGCGCGCCATCGCAATGTGCGGCATATCTACGTCACTGGCTGGTATTACCTTGGCGCGATGGTCTGGTTTCCGGTTTTGTTCATCGTAGCGAACATTCCGGGCCTGCATTCCGGCGTGCAGCAGGCGACCGTGAATTGGTGGTTCGCCCACAACGTGCTGGGTCTCTGGCTAACGCCGCTGGGGGTCGGTGCTGCCTACTATCTGCTGCCGCGCATCATCGGCAAGCCGATTTATTCCTACAGTCTTTCACTCGTCGGCTTCTGGGCACTGGCACTGTTCTACAGCCAGGTTGGCATGCATCATCTGATTGGCGGCCCGGTACCGACATGGGTTGTAACGCTTTCGGTGGTGCAGTCCATAATGATGTTTGTTCCTGTGATCGCGGTTGCCGTCAACCAGCACCCACTCTGGCTGGGCAATTTGGGTGCCTTTCGGGCCAGCATACCGCTAAGGTTTGTGTCGATAGGTGCGCTTATGTATACGGCAGCGTCAATGCAAGGGTCGATCGAAGCGTTGCGGTCCGTGAGTTCAGTCACGCATTTCACGCATTACACTGTCGGGCACGCGCATCTGGGTGCCTATGCTTTCGTGACCTTTGTGCTATTCGGTGCGCTTTATTACGTGATTCCACGTCTTGTTGGACGTGTCTGGCCATTTCCGTCGTTCATCGTGGCCCATTGGTGGCTTGTAGTCGTCGGTTTCGCCATCTATTTCGCCTCGCTCACCTTCGGTGGCTGGCTGCAAGGCAAGGCAATGCTGGATCCAACCCGCGACTGGATGGAGAGTATGGAGCTTACTGTGCCATATCTTACGGGCCGCTCTGTCGGCGGATCGCTCATGGTACTGGGCCATTTCGCCTTCGCGTTCAACCTGATTGCGATTCTTGTGGGTCGGGGTGCCGAGCGGAAAGCCGGCGCGGGGCTGGCCGAGGCCCGGGCAGTCGCCGCGCCGCAAAGCGAGGGAGGAAACTGAGATGAACCGTGTGCTTCCCCTGATGTTGCTCGCTGCTGCTATTTTGGCATTTGCGACTGTTTTCCTGGTCATCCTGCCCGCCGGCCAAATCCGCACAACGGCTGCGGCACCCGGTCTTGAGCCCTACACAGAGGCCCAACTGCGAGGGCGGGCGACGTATGTGGATCTCGGCTGCGTCTATTGTCATAGCCAGCAGCCGCGCGCACCCGAGCAGGCACCCGATGTCCAGCGTGGCTGGGGTCGTCCATCCACCGCTGCGGACTACGCCTATGACACACCGCATCTTCTGGGTACGATGCGGACCGGGCCCGACCTCCTTAACATCGGAGCCCGGATGCCCAGCCGCGCCTGGCACCTGACGCACCTCTATCAGCCGCGAGCGATCCATCCGACATCGATCATGCCCGGCTTCCCATTCCTGTTTGAAACCAAGGCAGAAGCCGCACCAGATGATGTTGTGGTGCAGCTTCCGGAACGGTATCGACCGCCCGAAGAGGTTGTCGTGGCGACGCCCGAAGCGCTTGATCTTGTGGATTATCTCCTCAGCCTCGATCGGACCTACCCGGCCGCCAACCCTGAGTTGCGAGACAACGGGTATTCCCAGGACAGGGGGCCGAACAAATGAAACAGCGCAAAAACAAGTTTACCCCGGATTTCGGGCCAGCCGCTCGGAATATCGATGAGGGTTATGAACCTACGGAACTCAAAAATCCTGTGCCCTGGCCGTTCATTGCTATAGCCATGGCCCTGGCTATAGCCGGTGCGGTGACGCTTTATTTTGATGCGCAGGCAACGGATGGCGGTGAAGACGCACAATTGGCACGGACCGCAATCGATGAGGGAACCGCGTCTGCCGATGCCACTGCCGCCGAAAAACGAGCGGCCGAGGGTGATCATTCGGCCTCACAGGGGGCCGCACTTTTCGGCACCTATTGTGCGACTTGCCATCAGACCAATGGGTCGGGCGTGCGTGGCGCGATCCCTCCGCTCGACGAATCACGCTATGTCGTAGCTGACGCCCAGGTGTCGGCAGCGATCCTGCTTCGTGGCATCGCTGGTCCCATTGAAGTAAAGGGCGACATCTATAACGGGCGGATGCCTACCTTCCATGCGGCTCTCGAGGACGAGCAAATTGCGCTGATTCTGACTTATATTCGTAGCGCCTGGTCTAACAATGCAAGTGAGGTTGCAACAGAGCAGGTAGCAGCGGTTCGGCAGACGCTGGGAAGCGAGCTTGCTTACCCATGGAAAGGAGGCTTCGAACTCCAGAGCGCATTTGGAATCGAGTACATGCCGGCGACCGGGAGTCAGGCCAAATTCGGAACAACGCCTCCGACTCAAGACGAAGAAGGTCAGGAGGACGCACAATGAAAGCCGTCATATCAATAATCCTCGCTACCCTTCCAATTGCGTTAATAGTTGCCCTTGCAATTGGTCTGACTGGAACCGGGCAGGAAACTCCGGCAACAGATGGAGCGACGATCGACTGGCGTGCAGCCGAAAGCTATGGCGCGAAAGCCGCAAAGGCCGACCCGCAAAGTGTTATCGCGCTGATCGAAGGCCGTGGTGAGTCTGCTGACGCACCTTGGGCCTGTGCCTCTTGCCATGGAGACGTTGGCCAAGGCGCTCAGAATATTCCGCGCCTGGCTGGGCTGTCCGCTGGCTATCTCGTGAAGCAGTTGCACGATTACCAAAGTGGCGCGCGGATTGACGACAATATGCAATATGTCGTTTCGACGCTGACAGACGACCAGATGGCGGCGCTGGGTGCGTATTACGCAACGCTTGAGACCGGCCCTTCAGCGAAGGCTTCTCTTGGCGGCGACATGGAGCGAGGCCGCTCCCTGGCGTTGGCAGGCGACTGGTCCGTTAGTTTACCGTCTTGCTTTTCGTGTCACGGACCGCTCGGTTGGGGGGTCGAGGAAACATTTCCCGCGATTGCGGGTCAACATCCGGCGTACACCCACTCGCAACTTGCGGCCTGGAAAGAAGGGCGCCGTGCCAACTCACCACTTGGTTTCATGCACTCTGTAGCTCAATCTCTTTCAAAAAATGATATGCGTGCAGTGTCGGACTACCTCGCGACGCTGCCACCACCGCAGCCTCGCGACCCCGTGCGCTGATCAGGAGGATTGGAGATGACTGAACAAAAGCATGAAAAGGAAACGCGAAGCCGTCGTGTGGTTCAGCGCTGGTTGTACGGCGGGCTTGGCGCATTGATCCTCGTTATCGGTGGATCCTACCTCTATCGTATCGATGCAGTAGAGTACGTTCTTGGTACTGCCCAGGAGGCAGGGGAGGCGCAACGTGCAGGGGAAAGGTCACTTGAAGCCAGGGAAACCTTTCGTAAAACAAGTGACGATTTGAAAGCGGGCAAAAAGAGTGTTGCGGAACTGACCATTCCAACGGGTTCGGACGGGTTTTTCGCACCGCCTACCGATGATGAAATACCGGACGATGAGCTTGGCGAAGCGATCATGCGTGGACGTGAAATTTTTCTGAACCCAGGTGCAAACGCCACAAAATATGTAGGCAACGCACTTGCCTGCGCGAACTGCCATCTCGACGCGGGCCGGCGCCCGGATTCGGCACCAATGTGGGCAGCATCCGGAATGTATCCGACTTATCGCGGCAAGAACAAGATGATCAACACCATGGAGGATCGGATAAACGGTTGCTTCACTTTTTCCATGAATGGTGCCCAGAGTCCGTCCGGTGGCCCACCGCCGCCAGGTCATCAGATATACAAGGATCTGGAAAGTTACTTTGATTGGCTGGCCACGGGTGCGCCGAATCTGGTCGATCTGCCAGGCTCTGGTTACCCGACACTGGATGAGCCCGAATCCGGTTATGATCCGGCGCGCGGCGAAAAAGTGTTCGAGGCCCAATGTGCGGTTTGCCACGGTGACGACGGACAGGGGCGACAGGATATGAACGGTCGTTACGCCTTTCCGGCGCTCTGGGGACCGGGTTCTTATAACTGGGGTGCAGGGATGCACAGGGTGAACACCGCTGCGGGATTTATCTACGCAAATATGCCGTTGGGCCAGCCCTATTCGCTGACCGCTCAGGAGGCTTGGGATGTTGCAGCTTTCGTGAATACCCATGAGAGACCACCTGATCCGCGTCAACCGGGGCAAATGAGCGTCGAAGAGGCTAGCGAAAAATACCACGAGCATAAGGGCTATTACGGCCGCGAAGTGGACGGGAAGATCGTCGGTGAGGGGGTGAGCGCTGACTCCGTAAATGCTCCTTCTGCCACGGGAATCGTGGTGCCGGATCAATAAGGATGGACGCCGTGACTGAATTCGATCCCGCCACCCTCGATGGTCTTGATCGGGGTATTGTCGGTATCGATGGGCTATGGTGCCCGAGTTGCGCCGCCGCGGTTGGTCGTGCAATGGCTAAAGTTCCGGGCGTGACGCGGGCCCAGGTTTCCTTTGCCGGGGCATCTGCTGCGCTTGCGTGGGAAGAAGGCACCGACCTGGGCGCGGTGGTGCGTAAGGTGTCTGCCATGGGCTACCGCTTGACTGCGCTTGATAACGGCGACGGAATGGAAGACCGAATCGTCGCGGAAATGCGCCGCGTAGCGACCCGGCTGGTGGTGGCAATCGCTTTTGGTCTGTGGACCATGATGCTGTCGATCTTGCTTTATCTCAACCCTGACAACATTGCCTCCGGTGCAACAGGACGCGCACTCGCCATGGCAGCGGGGGCGACGGCGCTACCGGTGGTGGCTTGGGCCGGTGCGCCCATCCTGCTCGCCGGATGGCGGACAGCGCGTGTGGGCGTACCTGGAATGGACAGCCTGGTCGGTCTTGGAGTCACAGGAGCGGTGATCGCATCGGTTTGGTCACTTGCTGTCGGTCGGTCGGAAGTGTGGTTTGATACGGCTGTGATGCTGGTGGCCCTTTTGACGCTGGCTCGCCTGGTGGAGATGGGAACACTTCGGCAGTCGAGCCGTGCCATCTCTGCCCTGCGCACGGCGCTGCCCGAAACAGCGCGCCGGATTGGCGATGATGGGAACGCGCGCGAAATTCTGGCCTCGGAAATCCGTGTGGGCGAATGCATTCGCGTGGCAGCCGGCGAGCGGGTGCCTCTCGATGGGCAACTCGTTGCAAGCGAAAGTAGTTTCGATACCAGCATTATGACTGGCGAGTCTGCGCCGCGCTCTATCGCCATAGGTGGCGCAGTCGAAGCTGGGTTCGTCAACCTTTCCCGCATGATTGAAGTTACCGTTAGCGCAGGGGTTGGCGCGCGCCGGATCGATCTTATGGGTGTCGATATTGCGACCGCACTGCACACTCGCCCGGAGATCCACCGGGTTGCTGACCGGTTGGCGAGGGTGATCGTACCGCTGGCGATCACGCTTTCGGCCCTGACGCTGCTGGTGGGGCTCACCACGGGACTGTCGGGGGAAGAGGCGGGCTTGCGGGCGCTGTCGGTGTTAATTATCGCGTGCCCTTGCGCAGTGGCAATTGCCGCACCTGTTTCGCATTTGGCCGCGACCGGAGTGGCAGCGGCATCGGGGATCCACTTTCGCACGCAAGCGGCGTCAGAAAGTCTCGGTGCGGTGCGGCGGGTACTTTTCGACAAGACGGGCACGTTGACTGAAGGTCGGCCGGTACTTCGCGAGCTGCAACTGCGACCCGGGCTTGAACGTGCCCACATGTTGGCATTGGTCGCTGCAGCTGAACATGAGATCGTACATCCGGTGGCGCAAGCGCTGTGTCAGGCGGGTGGCAAGGGATTGATTGCGACAGAATCCGAGCGGTTCGACGACGGCGTCAGGGCCACAGTTGATAACACTGAGGTGTTGGTGGGTAGTCGTGGTTTTCTTTCCCGTAATGGCGTCACACCGCCCGAAGAAGGGCAGCATGAAGCCGGTCTGACCGCCGTTCACATGGCCGCCGATGGCGCATGGACCGCTACCTTTCTCCTTGGCGATGCGCTGCGTCCGGACGCAGCGGCGACCATTGCGCAGCTCCGGGCCTCCGGCCTTACGCTTGGGATGGCAAGCGGTGATGCGCCTACGCCGTGTGCGCACGTTGGTGCCGCGGCAGGACTGGCACCGAGTGAGATCCACGCTGCCTGCACGCCCGAGGTCAAAGCTGCACTGGTTGGCGCGGGGCCGGGATCAACCGCCTTCGTAGGCGATGGCGTCAACGACATGCTTGCCATTGTACGCGCCGATGTTGGCGTGGCGGCGACTGATGCATCACCGGCCACGATCGCTCTGGCCGATGTGGTTATCGCCAGAGGCGGTATGAAAGCTGTGGGCGAGGCGATAACAATCTCCCGACAGGCCCGCCGCGTGCTGCGGCAAAACCTTGTGTTTTCCGTCGCCTATAATGTCCTGGCGCTCGGTCTTGCCGTTGGCGGCACAGTGCCGCCGCTCGCAGCAGCAGGCGCGATGGCGGCAAGTTCGCTGATGGTCATCGCCAATGCCGGCCGATTGCGCGTACCGTTACAACGCTAAATTGGCGACCCTTTTGGTTGATGTTATCTACTATTAGTCTGGCTTTGATATCGCAAGAGGTCGTCCTCTAGCGTTTTTAAGTCGTAGCCAGCAGAGTCGGCTGATTTTAACAACTCGGGTATTGATCGTACATGAGCCTGGCTGTATGCCCAAAGGTGCGTGGCGCGTTTACCCGTGCGACAATAGCTCAATATAGGTGCCGGGGACGACTGCAGAGCCTTGGCGAAGGCGTTAATGTCTTTTGGCCCATAGTTCCCAGGCTCAACAGGAATTTCATGCCAGGCCATACCCAGCGACTCTGCTTTGTTCTTGAGAACCTGTGTGTCCGGTTGATCCTCGGTTTCGTTTCGCGGTCGAGTGGAAATAATGGTACGAAATCCCTCTTTCGCCAGTTGCTCGATATCGTCGATACCAGGTTGAGCCGATACACTGAGTAGCTCGTCAAGCTGCTTGATATCCATAAATATCTCCTTTGATTTTTGCTCGGAAAATCAGGTTTATTGAGTAAATAGGGCCGTCCTCACCTGAGCTACCTAGCTTATTAACGCCGCCCCTTATGATTTGACAGTTTGTTTTCTTGGGCTTGTTTGCTCAGGGCACTCCACGCATGCTTGGCGGATAAATGAATGCGCTTATCCGCCAACGCTTTACCTAAATGCGTATGGCGCAGTCGGTCCATAACCGGGCCTTTCACTTCAGCAAAATGCATTGATACGCCGGTAGCCAGAAAATCCTGCTCAAGATGTTCGAGCATCTCCAATGCGCTGGAATCAATGTAGTTAACCGCTGACATCAACAGCACTACATCACTAAGATCATCATCTGTTGCTACTTTTTGCATGAGATAGGATTCTACCGCGCCGGCGTTGGCAAAATAGAGGTTCTCATCTACTCGAACAATCAAAACGGTAGGCAAGGTATCAACCTGGTGGCGGTTAATGTTACGAAAATGATCGGTACCTGGCACCCGTCCAAGTATTGCCATATGCGGCTGGCTGGTTCGCCACAGATACAGAATCAGTGACAAGCCGATACCGATAAGCAGACCGGACTCAATGCCCAAAACGGGCACCGCCAGAGCCGTAGCAAACAGGGCTACACCATCCGCGCGATCGTAACGCCATATAGACATAGCGCCCGAAATATCAATTAGCTGGAATACTGCAACAACGATAATGGCTGCCAGCACGGCGTCAGGAAGGTAATAAAACCAGTCAGTAAAAAAAACCGCGACCACTGCGACGAGGGTAGCTGTCACTATTGCAGCAAACTGCGTGCGGGCACCTGCGTCGAAATTGACAACAGATCGGGAAAAACCGCCAGCGACCGGCATCGCGCCGCCGATTGCTGAAGCGATGTTGCTCATGCCCAAGGCTGCAAGCTCTCGGTTTGCGTCGATTTTCTGACGCCGTCGGGCAGCAAGCACCTTGGCCACTGACACACTCTCAACATAACCCACCAAAGCGATGAGTATGGCCGATGGCAGTAAATCAACCCAGCCTTCAGCACTCAGGAAAGCAAATCCAGGTATCGGTAACCCGCTTGGGATTGCCCCAACCACAGAGAGCCCATATCCCTCTGCCTGGCTAGCACTCGCAATAACCGTCGCCCCAATCACTGTCACAAGCGGTGCCGTTCTGCTGATAATCACCGCTGATTTCTGCGCTACACCCAAAGCTACGAGTAAGCGCGCCAGTGGTTTGCGCGCGAGCAACAGCAAGGTGACTGAAATCAAACCAAACAACAATGTAGGGACATGAAGTTCATTAATGCGGTGAGAAAATGAGACGATCGTCGCAAACAAATCCCCACGCTCAAGATTGATTCCGCTCAAATGCTTAAGCTGACTGGTAATAATGAGTATGGCGGCACCACTGGTAAAACCAGATAGCACAGGATGGCTGATGAAGCTGACTAAAGCGCCCACCCTGAAAATACCCATAAGTAACAGAAGTGCGCCTGTTTCTGCCGCCAGAATCATGGCCCCTGTGAAGGCGGCTTCAGTGCTTTCGTTTCCGTAGTGTACTGACAGGGCGTTAGCCACCATTAATGCCGCGACGGCCACAGGGCCAACGGCTAAGGCACGACTACTGCCAATAAAAGCGTAAACGATGGGAGGCAAGATGGAAGCGTACAGCCCCATCTCAGGGGGTAAACCCGCAAGCATGGCATAGGCCATACCTTGGGGAATCAACAGAATAGCTGTAATAATCCCGGCAAGTATGTCATCGGATAAATGAGCTGTTCCTGACTCCCGCATCTGTTTTACAAGCGGAATACAGGAACTAGCCACTCTTATTTTCCGCATGCGAGGTTTGCAGGCACCGCAACATCCATCATCTTGGGGTCGGGCAAATTCAAGTTATCCATAATTTGCGCGTACTCAGCCTCTGATTTGCCGGCCAAACGTGGGTTGTAATGTTTCTCCTCGTAGATGGAGGAGCACATCATTCCTTTGTAATCATGGGCTGGATACACCAGCGTATCGTCTGGTAAGCAGAACAATTTATTGACGATAGAGTCGTAACTCTTGCGGGGATCACCACCTTGAAAGTCAGTCCGGCCACTGCCCCTAATCAATAACACGTCGCCCGTGAACACGGCCTGTTGGCTGCCTTGAGTCCAATAAAAACTAAAGGATTCGTCCGTATGGCCCGGAGTGTATATGGCCTCTAATCGAATGCCATCAATGTCCATTCGATCGCCTTCCGAGACATGCTCTGAAACGCATTCTGCATTGGTAAACTCACCCATGATGGTGACGCACTTGGTGGCATCACGCAGGTCACCCAGGGCCGTGACATGGTCAGCATGGGTGTGCGTATCAATCGCCCGTACTAACTTGAGATCAAGCTGGTCGATTATGCCAAGGTAAGCCTTCGTTGACTCCTTTACGGGATCGATGATCACTGCTTCCCGCCCCCGGCCAGACGCAATGAGATAGGTATAGGTGCTGGATGTTTTGTCGAAGAACTGTCGGAAAATCATAAAATCCTCCTTGCGCCACTGATAAAGTGTTCTAAGCTAGTAACTGAATGTAATAAGAAGATAGATAACTGTCAACCTTATAAGGAGCGCATCCCGTGTCTGACCAGAACTTCTCGCAAAGTCATGTGATTGTTATCGTCGGTGGTGGCGCAGCTGGGCTCTCGGTTGCAGCCGGATTGCTGCGTAAGTCAGGTGATATTGATGTCGCCATCATTGAGCCGAGCAGTGATCACTATTATCAACCGGGCTGGACCTTAGTGGGTGGCGGGGCGATGTCTGCTGAGGAAACCCACCGGCGGGAACAAGAATACATGCCTGATAAAGCCACCTGGATAAAGGATGCTGTGGTATCTTTTCAGCCTGACGCCAACCAGGTCACTTTGGCGTCAGGGAAAACGGTAAATTACAAATACCTGGTCGTCGCCGCAGGGCTGCAACTGGACTGGGACTCGGTTTCCGGGCTTGTAGACACCTTGGGCTTTAATGGTGTTACGTCCAACTATCGCTTTGATCTTGCGCCTTATACTTGGCGCTTGACACAAGAGTTTTCCGGTAAGAAGGCGCTGTTTACACAACCGGCCATGCCAATCAAATGCGCGGGTGCGCCGCAAAAAGCCATGTATCTCAGCGCTGATCATTGGCGAAAAAGCAAACAGCCTGCTGATGTGCACTTTTACAGCCAGGGAGGTGCAATGTTCGGGGTGCCTGCCTATGCCGAAGCGTTAGACAAGGTGGTCTTGGAATACGGGATCCACACGCATTTTGGCCATAACCTGGTGGCCGTCGATGGCCCTGCGAGAAAGGCCTGGTTTGACACCGAAGAAGGTAAAATCGAAACAGATTTCGACATGCTCCACGTGGTTCCGCCACAATCAGCACCGGATTTTATTAAACACAGCCCGCTTTCCGGTGATGCCGGGTGGGTCACGGTTGATAAGCATTCCCTGCGCCATTCAGTGCATGCAAATGTGTATGGATTGGGCGATTGCACTAATACGCCCAATGCAAAAACACTGGCTGCCGTGCGTCGTCAGTTTCCTGTTGTGGTTGTTAATCTGCTGCGTGACTTGGGAAACGATGAAAATGAAAAATTTTATGATGGTTATGGTGCATGTCCGCTAACCACGTCGCTTGGCGAAGTGATGCTGGCGGAATTTCGTTACGACGGTGAAATTGTTCCCAGCTTTCCTTTGGATCCGAGAGTGCCGCGACGCATGAACTGGCATTTGAAACGTCGCTTTTTTCCATGGCTATACTGGAGCGTAATGCTCTCGGGCAAAGACTGGAACAAGCCCACGCCGAAACCTCGTCCTGATCTATTGCGTTGATCTATTGCTGTTTGCGAACAATATGACGAAAAGCGCCTGTGATTTTCTGAACCCGCCTTCTTCAGGGCTGGGTTCATTAGCTTGAGGTCAGAGCTTCAGGTTTAAAGCTTCAGAGTACACGTCATTGGCAATGGATACGTTTAACCTCTTTTCAGAAGTGTCTGCAGTATACAATATCGGGTTAGATCTTGGTCGCGCCGCCGTTGCGCTTGGCCGAGATAGTTTGGTGCACTCCGTGCATCCCCGCCCGAGCCGCTTCGTGCAGTTAGCACGCACCCAAACTTTGGCGTTAGGCCTTTATTGATATCTGATCCAGAGAAGAGATTGCCAATTGTTCGCCAAGCACATCGAATGGCCGAAGTGATGGTGCGGCTCGCTAACGCGCTGACATTCAGAGCGATAATGGGATCTTTAAGCGTTACAATAAAAGAAACTGCCCACCAAAACATTGTGGAAACGGTTACTTATCTGATTTTTTTAAAAATTAATTACTCGCCATTCAGTTACATGTAATAGGAGTTCTACACCGATGACGGATCAAAAAAAACCGGGCCAGGCCACAACCTCCGAAAAACCTTGGGGCGGACGCTTCAGCGAGCCTACCGACGCGTTTGTAGAGCGTTTTACCGCGTCCGTTGGGTTTGATCAGCGTCTGTATCACCACGATATCATCGGCTCCATTGCTCACGCGACCATGCTCGCCGAGGTGGGTGTACTCACGGTGGATGAGCGCGACAGTATTATCGATGGCCTGAACGGAGTGAAAGCAGACATTGAAGCAGGGCGATTTGAGTGGTCTATAAGCCTTGAAGACGTTCACATGAACATAGAAGCCCAGTTGACCAAACGCATTGGCATCACGGGCAAGAAGCTGCACACCGGACGCAGCCGAAACGATCAGGTGGCCACAGATATCCGCCTGTATCTGCGCGATGAAATTGATGTAATTGCTGAAGAACTTCGTCGCCTGCAAGCCGGTCTTCTGGACCTGGCCGAGCGCGAAGCCGATACCATTATGCCCGGCTTTACCCATCTTCAGACGGCACAGCCCGTCACGTTTGGGCATCACCTGCTTGCCTGGTATGAAATGCTGGTACGTGATGGTGAGCGCCTGCAGGACTGCCGCAAGCGTGTGAACGTGATGCCCCTTGGTGCAGCGGCGTTGGCCGGCACTACTTACCCGATTGACCGCGCTATGACTGCTCGGTTGCTGGGTTTTGATCGGGCCTCAGAAAACTCTCTGGATTCTGTCAGTGACAGGGATTTTGCCATTGAGTTCTGCAGTTTCGCGGCCTTGCTGATGACCCATATGTCCCGCTTCAGCGAAGAGCTGGTGCTGTGGGCGTCTGCACAGTTTGATTTTATTGATCTGCCGGATCGCTTTTGCACTGGCTCATCTATCATGCCCCAGAAAAAGAACCCGGATGTGCCTGAACTTGTTCGGGGTAAAACCGGGCGGGTGAACGGCCATCTGATTAGCCTGCTTACCCTGATGAAAAGCCAGCCGTTGGCCTACAACAAGGATAACCAGGAAGACAAGGAGCCCCTGTTTGATACCGTCGATACCATCAAGGGCTGCTTGAAAGCCTACGCCGACATGGTTCCGGCTATTCGGGCCAAAGCCGACAACATGCGCGTGGCGGCCAAGCGTGGGTTTTCTACGGCAACGGATCTGGCGGATTATCTGGTCAAGAAAGGCATGCCTTTTCGCGACGCCCACGAAGTTGTAGGCAAGGCGGTGGCCTTTGGTGTTGCTGAGGAGCGGGATCTTTCTGATATGACGCTGGAAGAATTGAGGCGTTTCTCTGACACCATTGGTGAAGATGTGTTTGATGTGCTTACGTTGGAAGGCTCGGTTCAGGCCCGTGACCACCTTGGCGGCACGGCGCCCGCTCAAGTGCGAGCGGCCGTAGGCCGTGCGCGCAAGTTGCTGGTGGGCTGATTCCCTGAAGCTTGCGCCCCTGAGCTTTTTTTTGCCTAAGCTCGAGGGCTTAGCCGCCAATCCGCCCGGTGGGAAGGTCAACCGCCACCGGCGTCAGTTCTGCCAGAGGTTTGGGCGCTCCAAGCTTGAACCCCTGGCCGTAATGAATGCCTAGAGTTCTGACCTTTCTAAGAATGTCGTCGTTCTCAATAAAGGTCGCTACGGTTAGTTTCCCCGCTTCCTGAGCGATCCGGTGCAGCGCTTCTACCATGATTTGCTGAACCGAATCGTCTCCCAACCTGAACATCAGGCTGCGATCCAGCTTGATGACATCTACCGGTAGCTTCGCCGCAAGCCTGTAACTTTCCACAGAAGCGCCGGCACCATCCAGCGCTACGCGACAGCCAATCCGATGCAATGCATCACATAGCACGGCAACCTCATCCGGGTATTGAGTTGCGTGGGGTTCACGGATTTCAAAGCAGAAGGATTCTGACGGGTAGTTTGAAACTCTGAGCACAGATTCCATGAAGTCTGCAAAGGTGTCATCGAGCACGCTAGCCAGGGAGAGGTTAAAGCCGCAATACTTCAGCCTGGGCTCCAGTAATCGGTGCTCTCCCAGCCAGGTAAGAGTTTGCAGTATTACCTGCCGATCCAGCCGTTTGGCCAAATCAAAACGCTCTGCGACCGGCAGAAACTGATCAGGTTGCAGCCAGTGCTCGTGGGCGGCGTTTCCGGGAATTCTGGCGAGAATTTCGATGTGATCACCCCAGGTAACACTGGCAACCGGCTTGAGTGGCTGGAATTCCAGTATCAGCGCCTGTTTATCCAGGGCTTTTCGGATCTGGGCGACCAGCTCATTGCAGTCGCTGTGATCTGATTCAGGGCGAGAGGCGTGGGCAGTATGAACCCGGTTGCGCCCGGATGTTTTTGCATCGTGGCACAGGTCTGCCGCTTGGCCCAGCAGTTGTTCCGGGTCGCAAGGTGTGTCCTTGCCCATGACCAGCAAACCACCACTGGCGGTGGTTTGCAGTTGATGGCCCTGCCACTCAAAAACGAAGCTGCGAATGAGGTTCAGAATGTCATCTGCGAGTTTGCGGGCTGCAGGTTCTGTGCAGTTTTCAATGAGCAGCGCGAAGGTGTCGCCGGACAGCCGCGAAACCGTATCCTGTGGCCTGCTACGAACATCGAGAATACTGGCCAGTTCTCTGAGGTAGCGGTCGCAGGCGCCGTTACCTGCCAGGTTATTGAAATCCCCGAATGCATCCAGGTTTAAATATAGAAGGCTGCGATCGGGTGCCTCTCCGTTCTTGTATTCCATGCTGCGCTGAAGGCGGGCTGTGAACTCTCTCCGGTTGGTTAACCCGGTTACCGGGTCATGCCGATACCGATATTCACTGTCGCCTGTGTTGCTGGCGCGGTTACTGATATCGCTGGCCACAACGACTGCGCCCGTGGTTTCGCTCTTGACGTCATCCCTGTACGTGCTCTTGTCAGCGCCCTGGCTTCCAGCCTGGCGGTCAGTAAGACGCTGGTAGTGGAACTCATACACAGGCCATTCACCGCTTTGCTGGGTGATGGGCATATCCACAATAAAGCTGTCTTGCTCGAAGGCGCGTTGCCAGAGCTGTTCCGCCAGGTGCCGCTCATTTGGGTGTTTTTCCAGTAGCCGGCTCAGGTTGTCACCCACCCGGGGCGTTGCGCCGAAGATGCTGGCGAATAACCTGGCGTAGGGCGCGTTGAAGTGCAGCAAATTAAGGTTTTTATCTACGGCGGCTACCAGCCCAGGGCTGGCTGCTGTGGTAGCGCTCAGAATTTTTTCAGCTCGTGTGCGAGCCTGGTCACGTTGCATTTCGCCTGTGCGGTCAACCAGAGTGCCACCGAGTTTGTGCACCCTGCCACCTGCTTTAAGGGCGCGGCCGTTCAGGGTTGCGCGGATCTTCTTGTCCTTTGCCGTGAGTAGATCCAGCTCGATAGTAAAAGGTGCACCTGTATGCGCAGATCTGCGAAACAAAGCCCGAATGCGTCCCTGGCCTCTTTGGCAGTAAAACAGCGCCTGTTCAGGCGTAATATCTGTACCTGGCCTTAGCTCCAGCACTCGGTATACGCCTTCTGTCCAGGTAATTTGGTTGCTGGCGATATCCAGCTCCCAGACCCCAAAGCCTGCGGCGCTTTCAGCAGAGCGCAGTAGGCGAGGGTCTATCTCGGAGTTTTCCTGCTGCGTAATGTGGGCGTTGGCGGCTTCGTCTGAATCGCGCATGCTGACACGTAATGAAAGGCCTGCTGTATAGAAAAAACCTTCTTTGTGGCGGAAAGTGACCAGCACAGTCTGGCCATTTTCTATGCGGTGCCGGTTCACTGGCGCAAAAGGGTCGTCCTCTCTTGAGGCCAAGACCTGATGCACCATAATGCCTTCCAGCTCACTGGCATCGTAACCGAGTACAGTCTCGGCGTTGTTGTCAGCGAATAGCACCTTGCCTTCGTCGTCAATACGCAACAGGGTTTGGCGACCGGCGCCGGAGGGTGTGTCGGCACGATAACGCTGTATGACAAACTCTTTCACTGGGCAGGACCTCGGGTTTTCTGAAGCGTATTCCGCTTTTATTCTTCTAACGGTTTTGCCACGATGAGTTCATCATACTGATAATTAAACCGGAAAGAACCTCTCCCCCGGAGCTACCGTGACCACTCACGCCCCACCGATTGCCCTGGATTTTGAAGAGGGTATTGACCGCAAAACCCTGCGCCGATTGCGGGACAGGTTTCTTGTGGTGAACTCCCAGCGCTGGGAAAGGGCACACTCGTCGCTCACCTATCGGCAGCAAGTGGTGCTGGAGATTCTGCCTCTGGCGTTTCACACCAACCACCCGGCCTTGCCCGGCTACCTGGATGCGGGCTGCCCTTATGGCCTGAGTCACTATCAGCCAGATTCGGCCGCCACAAGTGCCGCCCGGCGGCTGGCGCGCACCTTTAGCATACGAGACGAAGGCAAGCGACAGGCGGACATAGAGGCACTTTTTCTGATGGGTAGCCCCGGCACATTGGGGCATTCTGTCGCCAGTGATCTGGATGTGTGGTTGTGTCATCGGGACGATCTTCAGGAGCCGGGAATCAGGCACCTTGAGCGTAAGGCGCTGAGGTTGACAGAGTGGGCGTCTTCTTTTGGTATTGAGCTACATGTGTTTGTGTTCTCTGCGGCCGACTGGCGGGATGGCCGGCAGCGTGCAGAGGTGAACGGCGAAAGTTGTGGAAGCGCTCAGCATTATCTGCTTTTAGATGAGTTTTACCGCACCGGAATCCACTTAGGCGGGTGCTATCCGCTGTGGTGGCTCATCCCATCGGAACAGGAAGATCGTTATCGAGAGTGTGTAAACCGCCTGGTGGATTACCGGTTTATTCGTGACGACGAATATATCGATTTCGGCGCAGTGCCGGCTATACCGGCCGAAGAGTTTTTGGGCGCGGGTATTTGGCAGCTCTATAAGGCTATTGATGCGCCCTGGAAGTCGATTCTGAAGATTTTTCTTATTGAATGTTACGCGCAGACTCAAGAGCAACCGGTTCTGTCACGGGTGTTCAAGCAAGCAGTGTTCAGCGGTGTGACGGATGTGGATGTTCTGGATCCGTATGTGATGCTCTATCAGAGGCTTGAGCAGTGGCTTGCAGAGTCGGGGGCAGGGGCCAGGCTGGATCTGGTGCGTCGCAGCTTATATATCAAGGCAGGGTTACCGCTGACTCGCACTGGAGCGGCGGGTGAGCAAGGTGGAGAGTTTTGGCGGGCCCGACTGCTCCGAAGCCTTGTGACTGGCTGGGGCTGGCAGAAAAAGCAAATGGAGGCGCTGGATAACCGTCAGCTCTGGCGCGCAGAGGAAGTGTCTTCCCTGCGCCGCGCGGTGGTGTCGGAGCTTACCCACAGCTATCGATTGTTGTCGAAAATGGCCCGGGATCACGGCGAGCAGTCAGCGATAAACGCAAACGACATTAATCTGCTGGGCCGTAAACTCTACGCAGCGTTTCAGCGCAAGGCTGGCAAGGTTGAGCAGGTTAATCCCGGGCTTGCACCTTCGCTGGCAGAGGAAAACTTAGCCTTTCATCATCAATCAGAACAAGGCGAGGGCGGAGATGGCTGGCTCTTGTACCGGGATCTGGAAGACCCCTCGGATGCCTTCTGGCAGCCGGTTATTCGACGTTCTGGAAATCTGGCTGAATTGGTTGTCTGGTGTTACTGCAACGGCTTGCTGACCCGCTCCACTCGCCTGAATGTTCGCTCTGGGCAGGGCGTTGCCTCTGTCAGTGAACTGCGGGAAATGCTGGATGCACTCGCCGGGTTTGTGCGGGTTCCTGTGGTACCTGCAGAGCGAGAAGCGCTTGCTCTTGGTATTCGCCCTCTGCGCAACCTTTTGTTTATCAATGTAGGCGTTGATCCGCAGTCGCATCTTACAGAGCGAGGGTTGCACAAGCTGAGCGCCCGGCACGATTCGCTGGGTTTCAGCGGCGGGCGAGAGAATCTGGTTGTTACCATCGATCAAGTCACCCTGAACAGTTGGCATGAGGTGAGTCTTCAGCATTATGCATCGGGAGACACACTGATCCAGTGTTTGAAAAATGTGCTCGCATCGGTTGCGCTCAACCCCCGCACCACTCCAGGTGTTGAGGTGCACAGCCACAACCGGGGGCACGGTGGCGCTATCGCCCGGCGTGTGCGGGAGCTGTTTACGGATGTGTTGCGCCAGTTCTTTGCGGGTGACACCGGCCCGCACCCCCTGCGTTATGTTATAGAAATGGATCGCCGATACTTCCTGCTGGAGTTTCGTGGCACGGAACCTGGCTTTATTGCTCTGGAAAGCCGGGCGGCCTTAATGGAGTGCCTGGCCCAGCCCCGGAGCGCTTATCTGCCTGTGGTTTTCGACCGATATGCACTGTTAGACGACCCGGCCGTGCGTGCAGCCTGCCAGGCTAGTGAACCCAATAGTATTCAGGTGTTTTATACGATTCGTGGCGAGCGAGCGCAGATATGGGTGATTGATGAGCGGGGTTCGCTGTTCGGGTGGAGTCAGTTGGTTACGGGCCGCCGATACCTGCTGGCGCCTCTGTTGCGCTTTCTTGAAAACTTGATAGAACGGCGCACCTTGCGCTATAGCGAGGTGCCCGTGGCGCTGGCAGGGGTGCGATGTTACGAAATGGCTGTAAATGACGGACTCTGGCGGCCGGAGTACCGACCACAAACGGATGCCGGAGTGCCTTTGCCAGGGTTTGAGGTGCAAGCTGTAGGTATTCAGGAGGGTGGTAGCCGGGTTCGTTTTGATCTGTTCTGTGGCGAGCAGGAATTTACGGTGCTGCAGTATGGTGATCAGTTGATTCCGGCTGTTGCTCACTACATCCACTCTCTGCGACAGAGCCGTGATCGCTATCCGGTCTATCTTACGGATGTGCATCTGCCCCACAACCTGGATTCAAGGGTGTATCAGCAGGAGATACAGACCAGCCAGTACCTCTATTACCGCTCCGCTCTGGAGGATGCCCTGAACCGCGAGCTGGAGGCATTTCGATAACCCGCCGGCCTCGCCGTGCGGTGGGCGGGTCAGGTATACTTTGACGATTATGAACTCAGAGGTGGTAAGTATGCGCGCGTGGACACTGCCGGTCGTGATTCTGGTTATGGCGACTACACTTGGTGGCTGCGGCCAGAAAGGGCCGTTATACCGGGAGAACCCGGAAGCCTCGTCCAGTCCCGCCGGGCAGCCAGCCAGCGCCGTCACTCAAAGTGAGCGTCCGGACGACCGCAACGCAAAGGCTGATGCAAGAGCTGAATAGTCTCGCGTATACCCGCCACCGCTAAACGACTCAGGAACCAAATGGATCATTTTAACTACCGTGACGGCGAGCTTTACGCCGAAGAAGTACCTGTCTCCACCATTGCCGAACGCTTTGGTACGCCAGCTTATGTATATTCCAGGGCGACGCTGGAGCGCCATTACCGGGCCTACGATGAGGCCCTTAAAGATCGCCCACTCCTTGTATGCTACGCCGTCAAAGCTAACAGCAATTTGGCGGTTTTGAATGTGTTGGCGCGTTTGGGTGCCGGTTTTGACATAGTCTCTGCCGGCGAGCTGGAGCGGGTTCTGCGAGCAGGTGGCGACGCAGGTAAAGTCGTGTTTTCTGGCGTGGGTAAGCAGGAATGGGAGATGCGCAGGGCTCTGGAGGCCGGCGTTCGCTGTTTTAACGTAGAGTCCGACACCGAGTTGGATCGGCTTAACGCGGTGGCTGGGGAACTAGGGGTTAAAGCCCCTGTTTCTCTGCGGGTGAACCCCGATGTTGACGCCGGCACCCACCCCTACATTTCTACCGGCCTGAAAGAGAACAAGTTTGGGATTGATATAGCAGAAGCACTGGCTGTCTACGCCAGGGCTGCAACACTGCCAAACCTGAATATCAAAGGTGTGGACTGTCACATTGGTTCGCAGCTTACGTCGGTGACTCCATTTTTGGATGCGCTGGATCGCGTACTGGAACTGATTGACGCGCTTGCGGACAACGGCATTCACATCCGGCACTTGGATATGGGTGGTGGTTTGGGCGTAACTTACAATGATGAACAGCCGCCTAAGCCGTCTGAATACGTTAAGGCTCTGGATGAGCGCATTGGCGACCGCAAACTGGAGCTGATCCTTGAGCCGGGTCGCTCTATTGCGGCCAATGCCGGCATACTGATTACCCGGGTGGAGTTCCTGAAGTGCACCGAGCATCGTAATTTCGCGATCATCGACGCCGCCATGAACGATTTGATTCGCCCGGCACTGTATAGCGCCTGGCAGGCCATTGTGCCTGTGCAGCCGCATCAGGATGCAGAAGAAAAAACCTGGGATCTGGTTGGCCCAGTATGCGAAACCGGGGATTTTCTGGGTAAAGACAGACCACTCCAACTCAAAGCAGGGGATCTCCTGGCGGTGCGCTCCGCGGGGGCTTATGGTTTTGTGATGAGTTCCAATTACAATACCCGTAATCGTCCGCCAGAACTGATGGTTGATGGCGACCAGGTGCACATTGTCCGCCATCGCGAGACAATTGAGGATCAGCTTGCTCCAGAAAACTGCCTGCCGGAATGAGTGGAGGGCATGAGATGAGCCAGCCGCGCCATAATCAGGGGCCTCTGCTCCGGTTCAGCAAAATGCACGGACTGGGCAACGACTTTATGGTGGTTGATGCCATCAGTCAGCCATTTCGGCTGCGCCCGGAAATGATTCGGGAGCTGGCGGATCGCAACATGGGTATCGGTTTTGATCAGCTGCTGGTAGTTGAGCCCCCAGGGCTGCCCGATGTGGATTTCCGTTACCGGATATTCAATGCCGACGGTTCTGAAGTTGAGCAGTGTGGCAATGGCGCCCGGTGTTTTGCAAAGTTCGTGCGCGATCAGCGCCTCACGAATAAAAAGATCATACGTGTCCAGACCGCCGGAGGAGTGATTGAGTTGCGGGTGGTCAAAGACAGTGTCGTAATGGTTAATATGGGGGTGCCTGAGCTAAACCCGCCGGCCATTCCTTTTGCGGCAGAATGCCGCAAAAATGTGTATTCAGTAGAAACAGGCGCTGAAACAGTTGAACTCAGCGCGGTCTCTATGGGCAACCCCCATGCGGTGATTGTCGTTGAGGATGTGGATACAGCACCGGTTGCAGAACTTGGGCCGCGCCTGGAATGCCATCCGCGATTTCCATCACGGGCCAATATCGGTTTTTTGCAGATAGTCAGCCGGAACCATGCACGCCTCAGGGTGTATGAACGCGGTTCAGGCGAAACCCTTGCCTGTGGTAGTGGTGCCTGTGCGGCCGTAGTCGCCGGACAACTGCGCGGCTTTCTCGACAACCGTGTGGAAGTGGACTTGCGAGGGGGCCGGTTGGTCATCGAATGGCAGGGTGAAGGGTCGCCTGTTATGATGGAAGGGCCCGCCACAAGTGTATTTGAAGGGCAGTTGAGACTGCCTGGTGATTCAAGTGGTAGCCGGCGCAGAAAAACCAGCCGTCCACATAAGCAACGGATCTGACAACCAGGAGAGCACGATGACAGACCAAACGGCCCACCAGAAGGCCGGCGAGCTCACCCGGGAAGCGGTGGCTGAGTACCTGAAAAGCAATCCTGACTTTTTTGTCGATCAGGATGAGCTTCTGCGTAGCCTGACCTTACCCCATGATAGTGGCCGGGCCATTTCTCTGGTTGAGCGCCAGGTACACCTGTTCCGTGAGCAGCGGGACACGCTCCGCCATGAACTGGTTGAGCTGGTGTCCATTGCCCGCCACAACGACCGCCTGTTCGAAAAGAGCAAACGGCTACTGATGCAAGTCATCGAAGCTCGCAATCTTATGGATATGGCATCCACCATTGATGACAGCATCCGTGGCGATTTCGGGTTGGACGCGGCATCGGTGATTCTGTTTACCGATGCAGAGGTGCCCGGCAGCTCCCAGGGAGCGCTTCATGTTGTGAGCCCTGCGGAGGCTCAGGAACGCCTTGGTAACCTTTTGGAAGGCAGCAAGGCGGTGTGTGGACAGTTCCATGAGAGTGAGCGGACATTCTTGTTCCCGGGTCGGGATGTGCCCATTGCGTCGGTTGCCCTGGTACCTTTGCGCCACGATGATCTGGTAGGAGTTTTCGCAGTTGGCAGTTGCCAGCCTGGTTACTTTGATCAGAGCATGGGGTCGCTGTTCCTCAGCTATATCAGCGATACGCTAAGCCGGCTATTGCCGCCCATGATTCGGCGCCATACCTCGGCTGTTCCGGTAGCCGATCTTGCGGCCGAGTCGCGCTAAAATGACTGTTGCGCCCGTGCCAGCTCAACTGACGGATGAGCTGAGCGGGCATATGGCAGGCTTTGTACAGCACCTGGCATCGGAAAAGCGCCACTCACCCCGAACCTGCGAAAGTTATCATCGTGATCTAAATCGGCTTGCGGCCTGGCTTGTGGATCAACACATTGCCCAGTGGCGGGCCGTTAGTGGCTATGATCTGCGCCGTTATGTTGCAAACCTCAGTCGTCAGGGGTTAGGCGGTCGCAGTATTGCCCGGCACCTGTCGGCAATAAGGCGCTTTTATCAGTACCTGTTGCGGGAGCGACAGGCCACGGATAATCCCGCGCTGGACATTCGCGCGCCAAAAAGCGGCCGGCGTCTGCCTGGCGTAGCCGATGTGGATCAGCTCAATTATCTTCTCGATGCCTCGCCGGATGACCCCCTGGAAGTGCGTGACAGGTGCATGTTTGAATTAATGTACTCATCTGGCCTGCGCCTGGCGGAATTGGCCAGCCTGGATCTCAATTCAGTTGATAGCAAAGCCGGTGAAGCACGGGTTGTGGGTAAAGGAAGCAAAACACGCATACTCCCTGTCGGTCGTAAAGCACTGGAGGCCATAGCTCAGTGGCTGCCCATTCGCGCAGAGCTGGCACCGGAAGCCGAGGCGGCCCTGTTTGTAAGCCGCCGGGGAGACCGCCTTAGCCATCGCAGCATTCAGGCTCGGTTGAGCCGCTGGGGGGTTGTTAAGGGGGCCGATCAGAAGCTTCACCCGCACATGTTGCGACATTCGTTTGCCAGTCATATGCTCGAGTCCAGCGGCGATTTGCGAGCGGTTCAGGAATTGTTAGGCCATGCGGACATAGCAACTACACAGGTCTATACTCATCTTGATTTTCAGCATTTGGCACGGGTTTATGATCAGAGCCATCCCAGAGCGCGCCGTCGTAACCCGCGTAACGATGACCGCCAGAACTCCGAACAAGAAGGAAGCGCTTAATGTCATCGGATCAAACCTGGAAAGAAAAATATTTCCAGGAACTTGAGACTGCAGAACAGCGGGAAGAGCAGTGGAAGGCCGAGCGTAATACGTTGGAACGTATGCTGGTGCGTACCAGCCTCGCGTCTGAAGGTCAGACACTCGAGTTGGATCGCCTGCTTGACCGTGTTCGGTCCGACTTACGCAAGAGAAAGGTTGATGTGAAGAGCTGGCGGGAGCTGCAGGAGCAGATCGACCGCCAGGTCGCCCTTCTGGATGAAGCGCCTGCCCGTAGTGACCAGAATAACCCTTCGCCCCCTGCCGGTACCCGCGCGGCACCAGGGGCCGCGGATAAAGCTGGTGCGCCAGATAGCGTGGCTGTTGAAAGCCACCACAGCCAGCGGCTCTGGATTGCTCGGCGGGTTGGGCACCTCCTGGGCCACTTGCTTGGTCAGGTTTCCCTGGAGGCAGGCGCTGAAAGGCAGGCGAGAAACCTTCAGAAGGCTCTCCTGGCCAGCGACAATTGGGATGAATTGCGGGACGGACTAAATCAGGTCGCCGACCTGGTTGTTGCCGCCGTTACTCGTAGTCAGAGGGAGTTCGAGGCTTTTCTAAAACGCCTCGATGAGCGTCTTCAGGTACTGCAAGAGCACTTTTTAGTACAGTGCTCGGCGCAGACTGGCCGCGAGGACGCAGCAGAAACGCTGGACCGGAATATCCGTGAAGAAATCGAGCAGGTTAGCCTGCACATTGATGCCATGGACGATATTCATGGGCTGAAGCGGTCCGTCAGTAGTCACTTGGAATATATTGGCCAGGCAGTTGGCCGTTTTCGGCTTGAGGAGGCGGAACGGGAGCAAATGCTTTGTGAGCAGCTGAAATCCATGCAGGAAAAAGTGGCGGTTATGGAGGCGCACTCGGAACAAATGCAAGGGCAGGTTCGCAAAGAGCGCGAACGAGCCATGACAGACCTGCTTACCCAGCTGCCCAATCGCGAGGGCTGGCAGGAGCGCTTGTCTTTCGAGTTTAATCGGTGGAAGCGTTATCAGTACCCACTGACCGTTGGCGTTCTGGATATCGATCTTTTTAAACGTGTAAACGATTCCTATGGACATAAAGCGGGTGATAGAGTGCTTCACTTGTGGCCAAGGAGCTCATGACCCGTTTGCGTGACACCGACTTTGTTGCCCGTTATGGCGGCGAGGAGTTTGTGCTGCTGTTCCCGGAGACTTCGCCCAAGGACGCCAAAGCAGTAATGGACAAACTCCGGGCGCACATCAGTGCCCTACCGTTCCATTTCGGAAGCGAGCCGGTAACTATTACCTACTCTGCCGGCCTCGCCGCCTTTTCCGCTGGCGATACTGAAGATCTGGTCTTCGAACGGGCCGATCGTGCGCTTTATGTTGTCAAGGATGCGGGCCGTAACTGCGTAAGAATTGGTCAGCCAGCGGTCTAGTCTGCGGTCTACACGTACCCAGGTATTTTATCCAGAAATGAAGCGCAACGTCTGAGGCTATAGTAGTGAAGGCCATACTCCTGTTTTTATCATGCTGGCTGTTATTGGTGTGTCCATCCCCGGTACTGGCAGACCCCCCTCAGGCATCGCCTGCACCGGTGCTAGGCAGCAAGGACTTACGCTGGGTCAGTGAGCAAGAAGTGCTGCGAGTGGGTGTGCGCGCAGGCCAGATACCGTTGGTGTTTGATACCGGGAACGGAAACCTGGAAGGCACTTACGTTGACTATCTTGCTCGGCTTTCAGACAAGCTCGGCCTCCTGATTGAGCCTGTGGTAATCAGCTCGGCCTCCAATGCCGGGCCGGTGCTCGATGAGCCTGTAATCGATGCGCTTTTAACCACCAGAGTACCGGGTACACCTGTGCCTGCTGGTACGCGCTTTACCAGCCCGTTGATGACACTCACTTATGGTCTGTTTATCAGCGCTGGGGATTCCTCAATCCGTTCGCTGACAGATCTGGAAGGTAGCCGTATAGCCGTTTTGGAGGGCGATCCCAACCAATACATCATGCTTGACTCTGTTGAGAGCTTTACACCTGTGCCAGTGCAGAGCCTGGGCGAGGCTGTTAGCCATGTACTATCTGGCCAGGCGGATGCCTTTCTTGGGCCGGTACCGGTAGTTTCCGACTACCTTCAGTCAGCCATGATCAATGGTATTGGTTTGTCGGTGTTGCTGGATCAAAAATCAGTGGATGTGGTACTTCAGGTTGATGAGAGCGACGAGCCATTGTTTCGGGTCCTGGATCAAACCGTGAATGCGATAAGCCATAACGAGCACCGGGTGATCCGGCAATCCTGGCTTGAGGTGGATCTTTCCGCGTTGGAGCAAAATGGCGTAGAACTCTCTGCCTCTGATGTTGACTGGCTTAAGCGCCATTCCGCTCTCAAGGTTGGCTATCGCTCTGACTGGCCACCGTTTGAATACGAACAGGATGGCCGAGCCACCGGCCTGGTACCCGATCTTGTTGCGCGCCTGGAAAGCCAGCTTGGTGCGCGGTTTGAAAACAAGATTTTGAAAAATCGCGTGGTTGCAGAGCAGGCCCTTGTTTCCGGCGAGGTGGATATTTTGCCCGGCTTGTCGCGCACACCCCGAACCGAAGAATCGTTTTTGTTTACCCGGGCCTACGTGAACGTGCCGATTGCCTTGGCCATTCGGGATGATGGGCGTTTTATCGGAGACCTACGGGAGCTGCGCAGTGAGCGTGTAGGTGTGGTCAACCGGCATGCTGCTCACGATTACCTGCTTATCAACCATCCGAACCTGGATCTATACCCGGTGGCCACCGTAGAGGATGGACTGTTGGCGCTTTCCAATGGCGATCTCGATGTCATGGTGACCCACATTCCGGCGGTCAGCTATACCGTTGCCCGGCTTGGGCTTTCTAATCTGCGAATTACCAGTATCACACCTTATCAATACGATCTCCGGCTCGCGGTTCGTAAAGACAGCCCGGAGCTTCATCGCATACTGAACAAGGCCCTTGGCAGCCTGAAGCCCGCCGATACCGAAGCTATATATAACCGCTGGATTCATCTCGATATTGAGCAAGAAGCCGATTACACCGTGGTGCGGCGGGTTGTTCTGATCGCCCTTGTGGTCGTGCTCATTTTCCTATATTGGAACCGTAAGCTTTCGCGGGAGGTGGACGAGCGTATCCGATCTGAAAATGCGCTGCGCCGGAGTGAGGATGATCTGCGGGCTGCCAAGCTGGAAGCGGAGCGGCTGGCCCGAGAAGCAGAGGCTGCCAGCCGAACCAAGAGCGAATTTTTAGCGAACATGTCCCATGAAATTCGCACGCCCATGAACGCCGTGATTGGCTACAGTGATTTGCTGAGCAACAGCGTGACAGACCCGCAGCAGCGCAACTACCTGGATGCCATCCGAGCGGGAAGCCGCAGCCTGCTGATGCTGATCAACGATATCCTTGACCTTTCCCGCATAGAGGCCGGGAAAATGCGGCTGGACTACTCGCCGGTATCCGTGCGCCGACTGCTCGATGATGTTCGCCACATCTTTGATCTGCGAGCGCGGGAGCAGGGGATTACCCTGGAGGTCAGCGTGGGTTCCGATATGCCTGTTGCCATGATGTTGGACGAAACCCGTTTTCGGCAGGTGCTGTTTAATCTTGTAGGAAACGCCATCAAGTTCACTCATGAAGGCGGAGTTGCAGTGAGAGCAACCGTTCTGCCGGTAAACGGCGCAACCGAGGACGCATCAGAGCATCAGAGCTATAGGCTTATGGTTAAGGTAGAGGATTCGGGTATAGGGATCCCCACGGATCAGCGCGATCGCATTTTTGATGCATTTGAGCAGCAAGAGGGACAGAACACCCGCCGCTACGGAGGCACAGGTCTTGGTTTGGCTATTAGCCGTAAACTGGCGCAAATGATGGGCGGCGAGTTGAAGGTGGAAAGTGAGCCAGGGCGTGGATCTATTTTTACTCTCACGCTGCCTAACGTCGTGGCAACGGGCGAGCAGGCCGAGGACGGTGGCGAGACCAAGGAATCTGAACGGCTGCTGGCACAGACTCTGAGTATTCAGGAACGAGGCTGGCTGAGAGAGCAGCTAACGGCCGATTTTGGCGACGAATGGGAAGCTGTGCGAGAGAGTGGCGACCCGGAAGAAATGCGGGAGTTTGCCCATCGTGTGCTTGAGTGGGGGCAACGTTATCGTTCCCGGTCAGTGACTCGCTACGGTGAGAAACTGATGGCTGATGTAGAGGCATTTAATCTGGATGCGGTTAACGGTGCGCTTGAAGCGTTTCCGAAACTGCTGGGGCGAGAAGAGTAAGCAGTCTTGCTGACGGATATATGGCAGATCTACAAACAGTCGAACTGAGAGCGACGATCGAAGGCCACAGAGACCATATCGTAGCCCGAGTCAGACAAGCTGCGAACCAGTTCGCGGTCTTTTAGCAAGGCCATACATACTTTGTGAACGCTGGCCTGGAGCTGCCCAGAGGCTTGCTGGCTGGCTGCAAGGCGAAAGTCTACGATCAGGTACTTGCGCTCAAGAGCCGAAGTGACAGGAATGTCTTCACGCTCAACGCTTTCATAACCGATGTAAGTGGCGTGATCCTGGGCGAATACCTGGCTCATGACTATGTCCAGATTCTCTGCCTGAGCGGCTGGTGCAGCAAGCAGTGAAACCACGGCTGCAGCAAAGGTCAGATTCTGGATCTTCATGATGTGGGCTCCCCGGAAAAGCGTTCCGGCTTAAGTGTAACAGATTGTAATGGTTCGTTACGGTTGATTATTGCAAAGACTGTCGTCTTTTGCGCGAAGGTTGGCTGATTTTTTTCAATTGTTTGCAGTTTGCATTAATTAGCAGGTGTGTTTTGGGCGCAGGGGCTCCCCTGACGGTACCCTATCAACTATCATGAAACGAAATCGACGGTAGGAGAGTTGCCCATGTTTCAGCTCGTATTCAAGGGTGAGTGTGCCCCAGGCACAGATATGGCAACAGCACGGAGCAATGCCCGGGCGCTGTTTAAAGCCAGTGTTGAGCAAGTTGAGCGCATGTTCAGCGGTAGCCCAGTGGTGATTCGGAACAAGCTGGATGAAGAGCAGGCAGAAAAGTATAGGGCGGTGCTGAAAAAGCACGGCATGGTTGCCTATGTTCAGCCCATGCCTGGCCGTGAGGCCCAAAACCAAACAAAGCCAGCGCCAGCCGCAACGCCGGCCAGCGCAATACCTGAGCCCGCGAAGCGGGTCTCCGCCACTACGAACCCGCAACACCGTACCGGCGCACCGGGAGTTGAGCCGGGTGATCGTTTAATGGTGGCTGGCGATAAGGTTGATGACATTCTTGCAGGGTCAGCGCTTGGGCTTGATCCCGTTGGTGTAACACTCGCAGAGCCAGGGGAAGCACCGCCACCTATGTTTCAGCACCTTGATGACTGGACATTGGCGCCTGCCGGAAGTGATATAGGCATCGAGCGGGATCTGCCACCGCATGTGGTGCCGGACGTGTCGCATCTTTCGTTGGCAGATGACGAGTCAAAAAAACAGTGAGCGCGGAGTGCATGGGGTTTAACAGGTTTTGAAACGGCTTTCGGTATTAATTCTCGCCTGCCTGGCTATAGCATTTTTCATACCACTCGCTGCGGCGGCCAGTGATACTCCAACGGATCGCCCTCGAGTAGGTCTTGTACTCAGCGGCGGCGGCGCCAAAGGTATGGCCCACGTAGGCGTGCTTCGGGTGTTGGAAGAAATGAATATCCCCGTGGATATGGTGGTGGGCACCAGTGCAGGATCTGCGGTGGGCGCACTCTATGCTTCGGGTATGTCAGTGGCGGAGATTGAGCGTCGCTTTGTTGAGATGGACTGGCTGTCGAGTTTTCGGGACGATCCAGGCCGGGCCTATAAACCCTTGCGCCGAAAGCAGGGTGAGTGGCGATACCCTGTTACGCCGGGCCTCGGCGTTAGCATGGACGGCCTGCATTTAGGTGCCGGCATTATCGCCGGTCAGAATCTTGGTTTTATCCTCAACGAACTCACCCATAACGTGGCCCTGGTTGAAGACTTTGATCGTCTCCCGATCCCCTTTCGCGCAGTAGCGACCGACTTGGAAACCGGTGACATGGTGGTGCTTGGCCGTGGCAATCTTGCCGCAGCCATACGCGCAAGTATGAGTATCCCCGGGGTGTATGCTCCGGCGAAACTAAATGGACGTCTGCTGGTTGATGGCGGTGTTGCGGCCAACCTCCCGATCAGTGTCGCTCGTGATATGGGGGCCGACGTTATTATTGCGGTTGATATCACTGACACGTTGATGGGCCCGGATAAGCTGCGAGAGGCGTTCTCTATATTCGGCCAGTTGACCACCATCATGACCCGGCGAAATACGGAGCAGCAACTGGATTTGCTCGGCGATAAGGATGTACTTATCCGGCCGGACCTGGAAGGTCACAGCTCTGCAGATTTCTACAACGCGCTGGTACTATTTGAGCTTGGGGCCAGCGGTGCACGCGCACATGCGGTAGAACTGAACCCTCTGACGGTAGCGAACGAGGCCTGGCAGGCCTACAGATCACGATTAGCCGCAGCTACTCTAAGTGCAGGCGTTGTTACCAACATAGAAGTAAAGCATGAACGCCGTCTGGGTCGGGAGTTTCTCCGGGAGCGGATACAACAAAAAACCGGCGAGCCGCTGGATGTGGGCGTATTGGAAGAGGATCTGAAGCGCATCTACGGGCTGGGCTACTACGAAACTGTGTCCTATTCCCAGACACCATCCCCTGATGGAACACGGCTCATCATTGAGGTCCAGGAAAAAAGCTGGGGGCCAAACTATTTATCGTTTGGCCTGAACTATGAGGACAACTTTGACGGTGATACGCGCTTCAACCTTGCGTCGTCCCTGCGCATAACCGAGCTTAATGAGTTGGGTGCGGAGTGGCAAACGGGTGTGCAGCTTGGCACGGAGCCACGTATCCGCACCCAGTGGTATCAGCCGCTTGATTATGGGTACGAGCGGTTTCTGGTGGCAGGCGCACAGTATTCCCGGGATACATTCAGCGTATATGGAACAGAAGGGGAGCGCGTTGCGGAGCTGGATGTAACGTTCCGCCAGGTCGATCTTGGCTTGGGTATGGAGTTGGGCGGTAACGCTGAGGTGCGGTTTGAATATGTCCGAGGGTACGCCACCGTGGATCAGCAGCTTGGCACGGCCGCCGTGCCCAAGGGCGCCGTGCATCAAGGCAATGTCAGCCTGCAATTGGTGCACGACTCGCTGGATGATGCGTTCTTCCCCCGCGACGGAGCGTTTGCCGGAATCCGGGGGCGCGTTGAGCGAGAAGACCTTGGTTCTGACCGGCATTTTGATTCGGCAACCGGGATGGCGCTCGGTACGGGCAGTTGGAAAGGCTTCACTCTCACGGGGCTGCTTTTTGCCCATACCGTAACCCGGGGAGAGCCAGGGATTGAAAATGCGATTCGTCTTGGAGGTTTTCGACGCCTGTCTGCGTATGCTCCTGGCCAGATCACCGGCGACAGTGCGGGTATGGCGTCTGTTTATGCCAGCCAGGCGTTTGGCGGGCCAATTACGCCGTGGTTTGCAGGCATGGGGCTAGAGGCAGGAAACGCATGGGAATCGCTCAGTGATGCCGGATGGAATCGCTCGGTGAAATCCTGGAGTGTGTTTGCCGGCCTGGACACTTTTTTGGGGCCGGTGCAGATAGCAACTGCCTACAGTAACCAAGACAACTGGGTAGCCTACTTGAATATTGGCTTCTCGTTTACCCAGTTGTTCTATTAGGGTGTTCCGGTAAGGGCACCTTTGGGCGCTGCAGCTTCACGTACTTGTTGGCATTGCTGAATAGCATATCGGTGTAGAAGCGAGGCCAGTTTGTCTTCATCCCTGTCCCTGATAGCACTGATGGATTCCCGCATGTGTGCAAGGTTGTCTTCCAGTACACGCTTGCCACCGCGCTTGAAGGCCACGAAGGCGCAACGCCTTGCTGATGGCCATAAGTCATCAATTGCCGCGACAATAAAATAATTATCGGCATAGGCCAAAGAAGCCTTGGTGTATTCAACCCCCAGATCCAGGAACGCCATCAGATCATTTTTGTTGAAGTGATCTTCCATCTGTTGGTAGAGCTGTTCCAGCCGATCGAGGTCTTCAGGCAACCATTGTCGAGCAAGTTTGCGGCCAGTGTGAGTGAGGTATAGCTCCAGTGTCTCGTAAAGGCTGCGCACAAAATAATCATCAAGGTCGGTAACAAATGCGCCTTTGCGGGGCACGTTGTTCACTAAATGGCGCTTTTCGAGAAGCAAGAGGCCTTCCCGAATGGAGCCATTGCTGACCTCCATTTGCTTCGCCATGGCAGCTTCGTAAATGCGCTCACCGGAATCAAGCTGACCGAAAACAATCAGGTTTTCGATATGGCGGGCGACCTGTTCGGTCAGTGTCACTTTGGGTTTGAAGGCCTTCATGGGTGATGTTCACTGGGCTTGGCTGAATGAGGAGGAATAGTCGCATATTCACCTGTTGCGGAGCCAGCGCCCCGCCAGCATCGAAAGTCGGGCTATAGTAAAGGAGCCAGTAGGCGAACGGCACGACAGGTCAGCCGAAACACAATTGAGCGCCCCTCATAGTCCTCCTCCGTCATTTTTCGACACTGGGAAAGATCGTCTGTCAGCATGGTATCTACTTCGGAAACAAAAGGTTCTGAGGTGACTATCGCGATAATCTCGAAGTTCAGGCGCATGGAGCGGTTATCCAGGTTCGCGGTGCCTACAGCCGCATAGTGATCATCTACCAACACAACCTTCTGGTGCATAAAGCCAGGCTGGTAACGATAAATCCCAATGCCGGCTTGGCTGGCTTGCACCAAGTAGGAATACGCGGCAAGGCGAACAAGCAAGCTGTCTGACTTTTCCGGAATCATGATTCTCACGTCCACTCCGCGAAGTGCCGCCAACTGCAGCGCGTTCACAATCTGAACGTCCGGAACAAAATACGGTGAAGCAATCCAAATGCGGGACTGTGCATTATTGATGCAATTCAGGAAAAACAGTGTGCAGGTTTCCCAGGTATCTGCTGGGCCTGTTGGTAGTACGAGAACGCGCTCATCACCTCGTACCTTGTCTTTCGGGGCCCAATCCAAGTCCGGGAATTGATTGCTGGCCCAGTTCCAGTCTTCCAGCCAGGCAAGCTGCAGCCCTGTAACGGCCGGGCCTTCTATTCGGCAATGGGTATCCCGCCAAGGCTCCTGATCTATTGCGGTGCCCAGGTATTCGTCGCCCAGATTGATGCCGCCGACAAAGCCAATCTTGCCGTCGCAGACCAGCAGCTTTCGGTGGTTGCGGAAGTTGATCTGAAACCGGCGGCGACGGATGTTGCCATCACCAAACGAAGAAACCCGGGCGCCGGCTTTTGCCAGCTCTGTCAGGTAGGCGCGAGGCAGCCCTACGCTGCCAACGTCATCGTACAGGAACCATACCTGCACACCTTCTGAGAGTTTTTGCTCAAGAATGGTCTTGATGCGTTGGCCAATCTTGTCTGAACGTATGATGTAGAACTCAAGAAGGATATAAGACGTTGCGTTCTCCATGGCCCTGATCAAAGCGTCAAACGTGGCCTCTCCATCCCGTAGCAACGTGCACTTGTTACCCTCTGTGAAGGGCTGGCGCCCGAGCTTGCAAAGAACCTGAAGCTGTTTATCAAGCTGCTGCTGGTCGGGCATGGAGAGCGACGTGGCCTGCTTTTCAAAGCGGTTAAGGAGGGCCGTAAGAGATTTATCCCCCATGCGTCGGGCTTTGATATACCCACCAAAGCGCGAGCGACCGAAGACAAGGAACAGCGGCACGGCAACATAGGGCAGGCCGAGTAGGCTGATAATCCAGGCAATGGCGCCTTGGGTAGTGCGGTAGGTCAGGAGAATGCGATAGATGCAGGCAGCAGAGCCTAAATAAAGCAGGCTGACAGCGATGGCCAGCAACGAGGTCTCAGGGATCATTCGTCCATTTCCCGGGTTAGGTGCTGAGCGCGGTACTGGGCGGGAGCCGTGCCGGTCCAGCGTTTGAACGCGCGGCTGAATGCGCTCAATTCAGAAAATCCCAGAAGAAAGGCGATTTCCCCCAGGGCGTAGTGATCAGATGCCACGTAGCGCATGGCTTTATCTTTACGTACTTGTTCCACAAGCTCATGAAAACCAAGCCCTTCTTTTTTAAGCCTCCGGTACAGTGTCTGACGGCTCATGTGGCACTGTTTGGCGAGAGTGTCCGCGTCAATTTTGTCGGTCGACATCTGACGCGATATCAATCTGCGGATTTTTCGGCCGAACGATCGCCGTGTTTGCATGCGCGCCAGCAGTCCGTTGACCTGCTTCAACACGGCGGAATACACATAAGGGTTGCGGTGTGGAATTGGATGGCTCATGTGGCGTATGTTGAAGGCCAGCCGTGTGGCAGGCGCGCCAAAGGTCACTGGCCCTCCCAGCAGTTTTTCATATTTGTCGGCGTAATCCGGGCGCGTATGAGCAACTTCTGCCCACTCAGCGTGTATTCCGGAATAGATAAAATGTCGGGTTCTGCACAAGGCAGCGGCAAGTGTGCGGTCCATGTCCTGGCGGCAGTAGTGCTGAGGTGAGTCCGCCTGCCAGGTTAAAATGGCGTGTTCGCCAACCTGCTCAAAACTCAGGCTCACCGATTCGTTGATCAGGCTGTGTAAACGCACATACTGGGTTACTGCTTCGCCCAGGGTGTCGCAATTAAAGAAGACATGCCCCACCAGCCCCATTCTATCCGGATCAATAACCTGGCCTGCGTTCAGACCTACCGCTGGGTCGCCGGTTACTTTTTCGGCGTGATCCCATAACTGGTAGTGCGCTTGGGCCGGTACGCGTCTATCGGGGTCCTCAAGCGTTGAAATGTCCAGACCGGTAAGTTGCTCAACGCGTTGCCTATCCAGAACACCCTGATGGTGCAGGTAGTGAACCAGTGCCAGCGTGCTGGACGCAGCAACGAAAGGCGTCTTTTTGGTGTCCGTAGTCGCAGAGGTCACATTAATCGGCTCATTAACGAGTTGTCATGGATGCTGATACAAAATGTCAAACGAGTGGGACAGTCTGTCAACGGGTTCTGCCTTCTACAACGATAGCATCTAACCATCAGGTTGAAGTAATGGAAGACGCACCAGGAGGTGTTTTATGACACAGGATATTTTCGTACCGCGTACTGAGCTTGAACGTAAAAATGTAATGGCACTGGCAGAATATCTGCGCGGTATCTACTACTGCTAAGTGCTCAGCAAAGAAGTCTATGACCTTCAAACCGGGCGCTGCCCGGTTTTTTTGGCTGTAAGAAACGCTCATCTGCATTCCTCCCCTTGCTCGCCCGACTGGCAATGTTAATGTATCAGCATCTAAACATTGTATTTCCTGACGGAGACGGCCTGCCCATGAGCGCAATATTGAATCACAGAATCACCGGAGAAGGCGCCCCCCTTATCCTGTTGCACGGCTTGTTTGGCGCACAAGAAAACCTGGGTGCTATTGCCCGGCAATTTCATACACAGTGGCAGGTACACGCCCTGGACTTGCGTAATCACGGTAGCTCTTTCCATACAGATACAATGGATTACCCCTCCATGGCGGGGGATGTGCTCGCGTATATGGACGCGCAGGGAATAGACAAGGCCTGCCTGCTGGGGCACTCAATGGGCGGTAAGGTTGCGATGCAGGTTGCGCTGCAAGCACCGGAGCGTGTTGAAAAACTCATTGTTGCCGACATTGCGCCGGTGACATACAAAGCTGGGCACGACGCTATCCTTGAGGGCATGAAGCAGGTAGACCTTACAGGCGTGCGCTCCCGCCGGGATGCCGATAAACAGTTGGCTGAGTTTGTCGAGGCAGCCGGAGTTCGACAGTTTTTGTTGATGAACCTTGAACGGATTCCGAATGAAAAGCAGTCAAAAGACGGCCCGGTATATCGGTGGCGGCTTAACCTAAAGGCGATCGACGCCTGTTACGCCAATCTGGCTGCCGCGCCAGAAGCTGGTACTCCCTATATGGGGCCGGTGTTGTTTTTGAAAGGTGCCGATTCGGCCTACATCCAGGACAAACACCGGGAGGAAATCAACCGGCTGTTCCCGGAAGCCAAGGTGCGCATCATAGAAGGCACTGGGCATTGGCTGCATGCTGAGAAAACAGATACCTTTGTGGCAATGTGTCAGCAGTTTCTGAAAGGTCAGGATGGCGGCTGAGCCTTCAAAATAACAAGCTGACGGGTTGAGTGTATGAAGTGGTTGATGGGTGGGCTCCTGGTTCTGGTTGTTTTGCTGGGTGGCTTTGTTTTAGCGCCGTCTCCTATTGATGCCAAAGCGTGGCAGCCACCGGTTCCAGAGGCCATGACTGGCTTGTTGGCGCCAAATGAACACTTGCGCGAAGCAGAACTGCTTGCAAAGGGACAGGTTTATGGCCCGGAAGACACCGCCGTTAACTCTGAAGGCGTGGTTTTTGCTGGAACCCAAGACGGGTACATTGTGCGAGTGTTTCCGGATGGCCAGGTTGAAAACTGGCTATCTACCGGGGGACGGCCGCTGGGCATGGTGTTTGACCGGAACGGAAACCTGATTGTCGCCGATGCCTGGAAAGGTTTGCTCTCCATCGCGCCGGATGGCGAGGTTGCCGTGCTTGCCAGTGAGGCTGAGGGCACGCCGTTCCGGTTTACCGACGACGTTGATATTGCCCCTGATGGCCAGATCTATTTCACCGACGCCAGTTCGCGCTTCTACCAACCGGATTACCAGTTCGATCTTCTGGAAATGCGGCCCCATGGCCGATTTTTACGTTACTCCCCTAAAACAGGAAAGACCGAGGTTTTGCTGGGAGACCTGCACTTTGCCAACGGCGTTGCCGTGGCGCCAAGCGGTGACTCGGTGCTAATTAACGAAACCTGGAAATATCGCATTTTACGCTATTGGATAAACGGCTCAAAAGCCGGCCAGACCGAGGTTTTCGCAGACAACCTGCCTGGCTTCCCTGACAACCTTGCGGTGGATGATCAAGGTCGGTTTTGGGTTGCGTTCCCCACGCTTCGCAATGCCAGTATTGACACCTTGCACCCCAGGCCCTGGCTCAAAGAACTGGTGGCCAAGTTGCCGCAAAGCCTGCAGCCTGCGCCCCAGGAATATGGCCTTGTTGTGGCATTCGATGATGACGGCACTGTGATTACCAGTCTTCATGACACCCAGGGCAAGCACCTGCAGGAAATTACATCGGTTACCCCCCACGGCGGAGATCTGTATTTTGGTTCTCTTCACAACGACCGTATCGGGCGGATATCGTTACAGGCTATTCCGGGCCTTGGGGATCAGCAATGACAGAGCAAAAACCAATACAGTGGGATCTTCCGGATCCGTTCACTCTTGAAATTCTAGTGAGTGAAGAGGATACCGATGAGCTTGGGCATGCCAATAATGTGGTCTATGTGCGCTGGCTGGAAGATATCAGTTGGGCGCACGTTAAGAGTTTGGGCATGACGTGGGCGCTGCATGAGGAAACCGGTAAAGCCATGGCGATCACCCGCACAGAGATCGACTACCTGGCCTCAGCAAACCCCGGTGACCGGTTAATTATGGGAACCTGGCTTACCGGGTTTGATGGCCGCTTCCGTTCGGCACGGCAATTTCAATTGGTGCGCCCTGCCGACGGTAAAACTCTGGTGCGTGCTGTGTCGACCCATGCGTGTGTGGATCTGAAAACCCAGCGCCCCTCGCGCGCACCCAAAGAATTTGCCGATATATTGAAAGCCGCCTGTGTGACTGGAGGCAAGGGGTTGTAGCCTGCCCGAGTCACTATTGCTGCCAACATCTGTTAGTCTGGATGGGTAACACAACATCCGGTCATAGCCCCTTAACATCAGCTCTTTTCTCGGAGATACCCATGGACACAGCCCTTGATCAGCATTCTGAGTTTTCCATGAAAAAAGTGGTCTACCATCAGTTTGGCGAACGTGATGTTCTGCAGGTTGTAAGTGCCGATGTGCCGTCGCCACAAGCTGGCCAGGTACTGATTCGTGTTCACGGCGCCGGGCTTAACCCCATAGATTGGAAAACCCGCAAAGGCTTGGGATTTGTAGCGAAGCAGATTGAAAATTCGCTACCTTGGACTCCAGGCTACGATGTGGCCGGCGAAGTTGTGGCCATCGGGGATGGCGTAACCACGTTGGCGCCCGGAGATCGGGTTATGGGGTTGGTGGGGTTTCCACTGAATGGTGGGGGCTACTCTGAGTATGCTTTGGCAACGGCAGACGAATTGGCGGTTGTGCCGGAGGAACTTGATCTGGTAACCGCGGGAGCTTTGCCCTTAGCTGCGCTCACAGCTTGGCAAGCGCTGTTTGAAGTGGCTGAGCTTGAGCCTGGGCAGAAGATTCTTGTACACGCTGGTGCTGGCGGAGTAGGGCACCTTGCCGTGCAGTTTGCCCTGGCCCGGGGCGCCCATGTTATTGCAACGGCCTCCGCTGGCAACCGTGATTTTCTTGCGGAGCTTGGTGTGCACGAAGTTATTGATTATCGCACCACAGATTTTGCCGATGAGTGCTTTGGGCTGGATGTTGTGCTGGATCTGGTGGGTGGTGATACGGGCAAGCGATCCCTGCGCACCTTGGGCGAGAATGGCATGCTGGTTACCATCCCTACAGTTTCAGCAGATGAGGTTGTCAGTGCCGCCGAAGCTCAAGGCTTAAGAGCCCACGGCATGACCGTGCGCCCTGATGTGTTCCACCTTGATGAAATTGCTGAACTGATTGAGGGCGGCGAGGTGAAGGTCCACATCGAGAAAGCCTTTGCGCTGGATGATGTGACACAGGCCCACGAGCTTCTCGAGGGCGGGCATGTGCGAGGCAAGCTGGTTCTGGACTGCAGCTAGCCGTTAAAAGCCTTCGCTGCGCTTAGTTTCTTGGGGAAGAGCTTTCGGCTGATGGCTCTTTACCTAAGGCTGAAGGCTCTGCTCCCTCACCGTTACCTTCCTTGTTTTTTCGTTCTTTGCGGTTCTGGGGTGGCACCAGGCTGATCAGTATCCAGTCATCATCCGGCTTCAGGTCGTCGATGTTTCGCACCGGATTGATGCGGCTTTTGCTGTCGAATACAAACAGCACCAGCGCCTTGCCCTGGTATTTCTCCAAGAAATCGTTGTACTCAAACTCTTCGCTAAGCTGAGTGGTTTTTATCGAGTAACCCTGGCTTACGAGGCTGGCAAGCTTGGCATAGCTCACGCCGTCGAACAGGCCGCGGGTCATCTGGATTTTCCCCGCCGTTTGGTGTCGTGCCTTTTGGTCCTCATCGCCTTCTGAAAGACTGAATACGCTGGTGTCACCGAACCAGTCCAGGAAGTGATAAGTCGCCAGTGAGTTCATGTGCTTGTAAGGCGAGATGACCAGCAGGTTGCCGATCCCTGTAAGGTCAAGGTGGGTTGAGGCATGCTCGGAAATCGGATTGCCAAAGTACACCCGTAAATTGTCCATGCGTGCCTGGCGTACGTTTTCCCAGTTTGTGTCTGCCAGGGCTACAGGGACCTCATGCTTCTTGAGAGCCTGCCCAATCATACGCGCCACCGGGTTGGCACCTAATATCAGAAAGCCATACTCTGCCGGCTCAGTAACCTTCAGTAACCTGGCTATAGGCCGTGCCGTTAGGCTTTGCAGGGTAACAGTGGCAATGATTAGTACAAACACCATAGGCACAAGGGCAGCTGCGCTCTCGTACCCCAGCTTTTGGAGCTGGAAAGCGAACAGTGCAGAAACAGCCGCAGCTACAATGCCCCTTGGGGCAATCCAGCTTAGAAACAGTTTTTCCCGCCACTTCAGGTCGGTGCCAATGGCTGACAAAAATACGCTAAGCGGCCGTGCGACCAGCATCAGCACGGCCAGAACCACGGCCAACCCCCAGCCCAGATCCGCAATGGCGGCGAACTCCACCCGTGCAGCCAGGATGATAAACAGCCCCGAAATCAGTAGTACGCTCAGGGACTCCTTGAACTCAAGAATACTGTCCACAGAGACCTGCTTCATGTTGGCCATCCAGATGCCCATAACCGTTACCGTGAGTAGCCCGGATTCGTGGGCCATTTCATTGGAAAGAGCATAGACACCCAGCATGAACGTAAGCGTGGCGGCGTTGTGCAGGTAATGGGGCATAAGGTGTTTACGTAGCACCAACCCGTTCAGGTAGCCAGCCAGAGCCCCGGTAACAAAACCAATCAGCAGTGTTTTGCCAAAAATATACAGAGAGTGGCCAAACACGTTGCCTTGGCCCCATGACACTATGCCCTCGAACACCAGAACCGCCAGCAAGGCGCCCACAGGGTCAATAATAATGCCTTCCCAGCGCAGAATATTGGCAAGCTTTGCGCTTGGGCGCACCGAGCGCAGAAGGGGGGCGATAACCGTTGGGCCGGTGACAATGGAAATGGCGCCGAAAAGCAGAGCCACTGCCCAGGAAATATCCAAAACCCAACGTGCGGCCAGAGTTCCGATAATGCCGGTAACAATGGAGCCAATAGGTATGAGGTTGCGAGCCATCTTGCTGTGCCCACGTATTTCATCAAAGCGCAGGGTCAGGCTGCCTTCAAACAAGATGATGGCAACAGCCAGCGAAACCATGGGAAACAGCAGGTCACCGAATACCTCATCTGGGTTGAGGAAACCCAGTACCGGGCCTACAAGAATCCCACCGGCAAGCAGAAATAGAATGGCGGGCACACGCATACGCCAGGCAAGCCACTGAAAAGACAATGAGAGAATGCCAATGCTGGCAAGAATCAGGACTGTGCTGGCTGGCATAAAGGTCTGAGGTCCGTGTGGTTATTGATTGATGCGTCGTGCAATGCGATTTAGCAGTCGAGAGGCTGCAAACAGGCCAAAACTGGCCGTAACCGGGCAGGCAGCGCCAAAACCAGATGCACAGTCTAACCGTGAGGGTCCTGCGGTTGCAGGCTTTTGCAGGCATACTTCGCCATCGCCTGCAGGGTATGTGAGTTGTTCGGTTGAGTATACGGCCTCAATGCCGAAGCGTCGCTTGGGATTGCGGGAAAAACCGTACTCTCGGCGCAGAAGATTGCGGACCTTGGCCAGTAACGGGTCCTGTGTGGTTTTGCTCAGATCGGCTACCAGGATTTTGGTGGGATCTGTCTGGCCACCCGCGCCCCCGGCGCAGATGATCGGTATTTTCCCGCGCTGACAGTGGGCAATCAGCGCCGCCTTCGGCTTTACGCTGTCGATGGCATCAATTATACCCGTCATATCAGGCGTGATCAGCTCTGTAAGATTTTTCAGAGTGAGAAAGCCGAAGTGAACCCGGATATTTGCATGTGGGTTGATCGCTTTCAGTCGCTCGGCCATAGCATCGGTTTTAGTGCGCCCGTACTGGCCTTCCAAAGCGTGAAGCTGGCGGTTGGTATTGGACACACAAATATCATCCATGTCGATCAGGGTAATCGTGCCAATACCGCTACGCGCCAATGCTTCGGCCGCCCATGAACCCACTCCGCCCAGGCCGACAACGGCTATATGGGCATCGCGAAAGGCTTGCAGGGCACGGCGCCCGTACAGCCGTTCAATGCCGCCAAAGCGGAAAGCATAATCGTCGGCGTCCATGGAGTCTCCGTGTGTGTCCGGCCGCAAGCCGGAGAAAATCAAAGGGCGCGATTATACCCTAGTGCCTGAGTAGACATAAAATACTGTTTTATACAGTCTGGTGTGGCAAATCTTCGTATATCGTTGATAGCGAGATGGAGAAACAGCATGAAACGAATAGTGGTAGCAGGCCTATCTGGTGCGATTGGCTGCCCATGCGCTTGAGAAAAGTATCCCGGCTTTGATGGGCGTAGATGCGTTCATATACGCAGCGGGTTTGCTGCACGACGGCACCATGTTTCCTGAAAAACGTTTGGAAGAGTTGAGAGCGGTCAGTATGTCCCGGGCCTTTGCGGTCAATGCCACAGGCTTTGCTTTGCTGGTTCAGGCGTTGTTGCCGTGGTTTCGGCATCGGAATTTTAAACGCATTGTGGCAGTTTCTGCCAAAGTAGGTTCGATTGAGGACAACCATCTGGGTGGCTGGTATGCCTATCGAAGCTCGAAGGCAGCTCTGAACATGTTGGTGCGAACGCTCTCAATAGAGTTGCCGCGCAGGTGTAAGCCCATTGCTTGTGTGTCGCTACACCCGGGGACAACCGATTCCGCCCTGAGCGACCCTTTCGGGCAGTCTCTGGCCCAGCTTCAGGTACATAGCCCCGCTGATACGGCCGGGAATCTGTTGTCCGTTATTGAGGGGCTAGTTCCGGTGGACAATGGCCGCTTTCTGAGTTGGGACGGCTCAGAGCTTCCTTGGTGAAACCGGTCACTGGGAGAAGAATTAACGAATAAAGGGGTTCAGCATTCTGGTGAAGGTTCCGGTCAGCTTGATTGGCGCGCTCAGAACAGAAAGCGTGATGCAGTCTTCACTCCCAACGGCAACCGGTTTGTGTTCATCCTGGTCGGTGAGAACAACAAAATCCCACTGGTTGAACACGCCTTTTTGATCAGCAAACGCGCCCTGCAGCACAATGGTCGTCTCACTGCCACGGTGGGTGTGGGCCGGGGCTTTACCTCCTGCAACCAGCTTCTGTAAAACGACCTGCTCGTGCTGGCCGGGAAATCTGTCTGTGATATCCATTACGCTGACATCACCCAACTGACGTTTCCAGGGGAGGTGGTTAATGTCCTCTCCAAGTAGCTTCTGAAGAACGTTGATTCTGGGTGCAGGTTTTGCCTTGGGTTGGGGTGCCGGTGAGCTATCTATTCTTGCCAGAATACTGTCAAACATGGATTCGGAAACGCTGACTCTTGGTTGCTGCTCCATCACCACCGCGCCAAGGCTGTCGAGTGTATCGGCCCGGCTGCGACAACTAAGGCACTTGTCCAAGTGGAGCCTGATGCACAGAGCGTGCGGCTCGCTCAGGTTGCCTGCGCTGTATTCCATTAAGCTTAGGCTGTCGGGATGGTGCCGTGTCATACGTTTTGATCCTGCAAAATTACTCTTAACTTATTCAGCGCAAGGCGTACCCGGCTTTTCACAGTACCAAGGGGAATGTTCATTTCGTCCGCTACCATCTGGTGGGACTTTTGCTCCATATAGACCTTGGCTATCACGGTAATCTGTTCTTCTGGCAAGTGTTTCAGGGATTCTCTCACCCGCCGCTCGGACATCAGGCGGTGCAACGAGGTGACCGGTTGGTTGTCATCTTCGCCCGGGATCTGCCACAGATCTTCGGTTTCCACCGGCATCTCTACACTGGTACGGCGCATCTTGCGCAGCATGTCGATGCGTTGATTTCGCGCGATGGTGAAAATCCAGGTTGAGGCAGCGGCCTTCTGCCAGTCGTAAAGGCAAGCTCGCCTCCAGATGGAAACAAAAACTTCCTGTACCAGCTCTTCCGCGTGGCTCGCCATGCCGTTTGCCATGGCGTAGTACTTGAGCTGTGGGGCGAAATGCTCAAATAGCGAGTGATAGGCTTGGCGATCCTGGCTTTTCCCCACTTTCACCAACAGCTGACTCCAAGGATCCTTTCGGCCCTCGCCTCGTGCAGGTTTTTTATCCAGTGTGGTCACCGGACGCTCCTTGACAGTCGCATGATTTAAATTCGTTCTGCTGATCATTCTATGCACTCGCCCCGGCTTTGTCAGTGATGATATTTACGGGCCAGTTTTCAGCGCGGATCAGCTCTTTGATAAAGTAATTGGGTAACCGCGTTTGCCTTGGCCCCAAATCACAAGAAAGCCCCTAGTCTTCCAGGTAGGTGTAGCCTTCAAGCCCGGCGGCCAGCTCTCCCAATAATATAGCCTGGGTATCCTCAGGCAGGCCGCTTACAGCCATCTTGCTGCGATACGCTGCCAGTAGATTTTCAGGCTCGAAGTTCACATACCTGAGTACGTGGGCCACCGTGTCGCCGATAATGGGCGTGCTGGTGTCGTACCCTCCGGCAGTGTTCAGGCGTACATCCACGGAATGTGTGTCACCAAACAGATTGTGCATATCTCCCAGAATTTCCTGATAGGCACCGGTCATAAAAAAGCCCATCAGCAGAGCCTCATCGGGCTTCTCTTCGGGCAGGGGCAGGGTGGTTTCTACGCCTTGGCCATCCACATAGCGATCAATACGGCCGTCAGAATCGCAGGTAATATCCTGAATCACCGCCCGCCGGGTGAGCGGGCGATTCAGCCCGTTTACCGGCATTACCGGGAATATCTGGTCAATACCCCATACGTCAGGTAACGACTGGAACACAGAGAAGTTAACAAACAGCTTTGCAGCTAGCTTTTCGTTCAGCTCGTCAATGATTTCACGGTGGGCCCGACTGTTTTTGTCCAGCTGGCTTTGAAGCAACCGACAGCAGCGTATGTAGAGTATTTCTGAATCCGCGCGCTCCTGCAAAGAGAGTGTGCCGTGGGCAAATTGGCCGTGAACGTCCGCCATGGCGTGTAGTACGTCGTGGTAAATTTCGGCCAGCGAACGTGGGGAATCCGGGTCTTCCAGGCTTTCCACATCGCGCCAGAGATCATGCAAGGGAGCTGGTGCATCCTGCTTGGGCTGTTTGGTCGGGCGCTCTTCCGGTTCCTCGTGGTCAATCACATTGGTGACCAGCACCGAATGGTGAGCGGTCAGCGCCCGGCCGGATTCACTGATCAGATCTGGGTGCGGAAGCCCGTGGCGGTCACATTCGGCTTGCAGCACGTGCACCACGTTATAGGCGTATTCGTGCATGCTGTAATTCATCGAGCAGGCGCTGCGAGAGCGAGTGCCCTCATAGTCGACTCCCAGGCCGCCTCCGATATCAACGGTGTTCACCGGGGCGCCCATTTGTCTCAGCTCGCTGTAAAAGCGTGCACACTCCCGCAATCCGGTCTGAATGTCGCGAATATTGGCGATCTGGGAGCCGAGGTGAAAGTGCAGTAGCTGAAGTGTGTCCAGGGCGCCGGCCTGGCGCAGGGTATTCACCACATCCAGAACCTGGCTGGCGGACAAACCAAACTTGGATTTCTCACCGCCGGTATTCTGCCAGTTGCCCTTGCCGATGGTGGCCAGGCGTACGCGAACGCCAACAAGCGGAGAAACCTCCAGTTTTTTGGCTTCATCGAGAATTAGCGGCAGCTCCGACTGTTTTTCCACCACAATAAACACACGGTGGCCCAGCTTCTGGCCGATCAGAGCCAGGCGGATGTACTCCCTGTCTTTGTAGCCGTTGCACACGATAACCGAGCCGGGTTGTTTGGCCAGTGCAAGTACGGCCATCAGTTCTGGCTTGCTGCCAGCCTCCAAACCGATTTGCCCATTGCTGGCGGCCGGCTCAGCGGCAATCAGCTCCTCCACCACTCGGCGTTGCTGGTTTACCTTGATAGGGTAGACCGCTGTGTACTGCCCTTGATAGCTATGTTCTGCGGCCACGCTGTTGAACGCGTTGCACAGTTTGTTCACCCGATCGTGAAGAATGTCTGTAAAGCGGATAAGCACAGGTAACCGGAGCCCGGAGTTCACCAGTGCGCGAGTGAGTTCCGGTAGATTGATTTCTGTCTCGCTCTTGCCACGGTTTGGCCGGATAACTACCTCACCCTCCGGGTTAACGCCAATATAGCCATCGCTCCATTGGGTGATGTTATAAACCCTGTGGGCCGGAGAGGTGCTGATATTGCTCATGGGTACTGTCCTTCTGGAAAACCGGGGCCGGGCAGGCCGGCTGAATGGCTGGTATTGTAGGGTTTAGCCAGTGCAGCTGAAAGTGTCTGTTGCTGTCGAGCATGCTGCAACAGTGCTAAACCGTAATAATCGCCAACAAATACTATGGCTGACCGACACGCGCCCCTACAATAAGCGTTTTGACCATTGCACCAGGGTTTTGCAGGAGAGCACCATGACGACGCTGAATAACGATTGGTTCACCGAAGTATTCCAGGACCAAGGAACCGCTTTCTCCCTTCAGGTGAAAAAGAAACTGCACGAAGAACAGACGCCGTTTCAGAAGCTGGAAATCTACGAAACCGAAACGTTTGGTAATCTGATGGTGCTGGATGGCTGCGTGATGCTGACCACCCGGGACAACTTTCTCTACCACGAGATGATGACCCACCCGGCGCTGTTCACCCATAAAAATCCGAAAAAAGTTGTGATTGTGGGTGGCGGCGACTGCGGCACACTGAAAGAAGTGCTGAAGCACCCCGACGTGGCAGAAGCCTGGCAGGTTGAAATTGACGAGCGCGTAACCCGCATGTCTGAAAAGTACTTCCCGGAATTGTGCGAGTCCAACGGAGATCCACGAGCCAATTTCTTCTTTGGCGATGGCATTCGGTGGATGCGGGAAGTAGATCCCGGCAGCATCGACATCCTTATAATCGACAGCACCGACCCGGTCGGCCCCGCCGAAGGCCTGTTTGCCCTGGATTTCTACCGCGATGCCATGCTGGCGCTGGGGGAGGGCGGTATTATTGTGCAGCAAAGTGAATCGCCGCTGCTGCACACAGACACCATCATAAAAGACATTCACAACGACATGCGCAAAGCCGGCTTCGACCACGTGCAAACGCTGCCATTCCCCCAGCCTGTCTACCCCACAGGCTGGTGGAGCTGCACCATGGCCAGCAAAGACAATCCGGTGCGGTATTTCCGGGAGGACGACGCAAATAACCGGCCCTTCGTAACCCGCTATTATAACAGCGGCATTCACCACGGCGCGCTGGCCATGCCCCAGTTCATGATTGACGCTTTGGAGGATGAAACGCGACCGGAGGAAGGCTAGATCAAGCGCCTAGTCCACCACCCAGATTCGCTCAAGTGTTAACTCATTCGGATCGAATTGGTACACACTGATGCCGCCGGTAGATTGATGCCCCATTGCCAGAATACCCGCCTCGGGTGACGTGGCGATGGCTGTGTTTCGGTCGTAGTTGCTGCCATAGGTGACGAGCCTGGGGGATTCGCCCAGGTCAAAGTACTTCACGGGCCAGGGGCTACCGGTTTTGAATAGAGCGGCCATGTGACTGTTGTTGCCGAAGCGGAGGTAGTATTCGCTGTTGTGGATGAAGGCTAGGGCTATGGTGAAGGTATGGAGGCCTGCCGATGCTTCGATGAGGCCGCTATCGTCCCAATTTCGTAGGTCACCCGTTTCGTATGGTGAATCATCAAGGTAAACGCCACTGTGGTATGACGATAATCGATGCTTCATATCCGGCTGATTAGTGTTCCAGAAAAGCCCGATTCCAGCTTCGTCTGCACTAACAACCCATTGTCCATCGGGGCTGAGCGTCGCATGGGTTTTGGAGGAGTTGCCATCCAGTTTCGCAGTCGGTTTTCGGGCTTCGATGTTCCATAAAGCAACACTGTAAAGGTAACGGTATTCTGCACCCTGATCCAGAACATCTTGTAGTGATCGATAGTAAGGTGGTTCAAACCCTTTAGGCTCGCCACTCCCTGCAGAAACCATCAATTGCTCAGAATCGTCCATTGAGAGATTGAGAAGTTTGTGATATCCAAAAAAAGCTCTGCCATCGGTTGCCTTCAGTGTTTCTGTAGATCCATCTTCCGATCGTCGAAATATGCCCCAACCAATGTCAGAGTAGTAATAGGTGTTGAGGTCCTGGGTCATAAGATGACCATAGGTGGGTTTGTCCAGCTCAAAAGCTTTTTGGACCTCGCCGTTTACCGATTGAGCGGTGACAACATTGTCGAGATTCTGCCAGAGAAACGTGGGTTGCTGTTTGATAAAGTATGCGCTGTAGATGTTGGCGTTGCGGCTGATAATTTTACGGCGATGTTTTTTTAAATCCCAAAGAATCAGCTTCTGATCCTTGTGGGCGGTGATGGCAAATGCCCCGTTCTCGGAAACAGAGGCGCTCATGATCGGTCCGGAGGAGTGATAGCCTTGCCACAAACCGTACCCAGCAGCCAACATCAGCCCCAGTAGCAAAAGCGCCCGTAAATTGAATTTGCTCATCAGTAACGTCCAAACTTTGAATTTGCCAACAATCTGTTTTGCATGATTTCCCGTTGATAGATTTCTTCGAATAACTCGTGGGTTGGAATCTTCATGCCTGAGTGGCTGAAAAGCCATTTGGATTGATCAACGATCGACCAAGACTCGCTTCTTAAAGCTTTTGCGATGAACTCATCATGGGAAGCCCATGCACTCTCACCCGCCACCTCATCAAACCCCACATACCCCAGCGCCGGCCTCGGCGATTGCTCCGGAAACCAATCGTTCACCGCAAGCTTTTTCAAACGCAAAACATAATCCTTCGCCACCTGCGGGCTTACGCTGGCACGGTGGTTCAACGGCGACAGCAGGGTGTAATCCGGTGGCCGCTCGCCGTTACGCAAGCAATCTATGCAGGGCTGCCACAAGGCATCAGCTTCGGCAAGAATGTCTTGCTCCAGTCTGTCCCAGTTTGCTTTGACGGTTCGCTTAAGCGATTCGGGCACATACGCAGACAGTTGAGGGTACGTTGTCATCCGTGCTTTGAATGTTAGCGGCAAGTAGTCTTTGTAAAGCTTTTCGATGGCTGGCCCGAAGCCGTTGTCGAGAAAGCTCGGGAAGGTCCACCACTTTTTATCATAGGCGCCCCGAAAGTAGCCGAGCACATCGTCCATGGCGTCTTCTGTGTTTGCGAGATTCCACGTGGTCGTTGCGATAAGAGTCGCCGGGGAAGAACGCAATCCGGGCACTCAGGGAATGGGAACTCAGCTTGTATGAAATTTGCGGCGTCACTATTCCACCACCCAAACCCGCTCCAGCGTCAGGTTTTCGGGGTCAAACTGATAGATGCTGATGCCACCGGACGACTGATGCCCCATTGCCAGAATACCCGCCTCGGGCGATGTGGCGATGGCGGTATTTCGGTCGTAGTTGCTGCCATAGGTAACGAGCCTGGGTGATTCACCCAGATCAAAGTACTTCACGGGCCAAGGGGTGCCGGTTTTGAACAGGGCTGCAAAGTGGCTGTTGTTGCCGAAGCGGAGGTAGTATTCGCTGTTGTGGATGAAGGCGACGGCGATGGTGAAAGTATGTGGGCCTTTGGGAAGATCGATAAGCCCACTTTTGTCATAGTATTCAGAAGCCGGAAGATCGTCTGGAAGATCTTCGATGAATAGCCCCGAAAAACCAGCGTTGCGCATTCGATGTTCGGGATTAGATGTTTTCCAGACAAAACTCTTGCCATTCTCGTCTGCGCTGACTACCCACCGCCCGTCGGGGCTTATCGTGGCGTGAGTTTTGGAAGAATTGCCATCCAGCTTGGCAGTTGGCTGTCCGGTTTCGAGGTTCCACAAAGCAACGCCGTACAGGTGCTGGTAGTCTGCCGCCTGATCCAGAACCTCATGCAGCGACCGATAATAAGGCGGCTCGAATCCTTTTGGCTCACCACTGCCAGCGGACACCATCCATTGCTCAGACTCGTCCATCGAGAGATTGAAGAGCTTGTGATAGCCAAGAAACGCTCTGCCATCGGTCGCTTTAATGGTCTCTGTCGATCCGTCGTCCGATCGTCGAAATATGGCCCAGCCAATGTCAGAGTAGTAGTAGGTGCTAAGATCCTGGGTCATAAGATGACCATAGGTGGGCTTGTCTAGTTCGAAAGCTGTTTTAACTTCGCCGTCTATCGCTTGAGCGGTGACAGTATTTTCGAGATCCTGCCAGAGAAAAATGGGCCGGTGTTTGATGAAGTATGCGCTGTAGATATTGGCGTTGCGGCTGATAATTTTACGATTATGCCCTTTCAAATCCCACAGAATCAGCTTCTGATCCCTGTGGGCGGTAATGGCGAATGCCCCGTTTGAGGAAACTGAGGCGCTCATGACCGGCCCGGAGGAGTTATAGCCGTGCCATAAACCGTACCCAACAGCCAAGATCAGTCCCAGTAGCAAGAGCGCCCGTAAATTGAATTTACTCATTAGTAACGTCCAAACTTTGAATTTGCCAATAATCTGTTTTGCATGATTTCCCGTTGATAGATTTCTTCAAATAATTCTTGGGTTGGGATTTTCATACCTGAGTGGCTGAAAAGCCACTTTGACTGGTTGGCAGGAATAAACTTGCCGTCATTCAAAGACTCGAAGATGAACTTGTCAAATGCTGTTGCCTCCTCATTAGCAACCTCATCAAACCCCACATACCCCAGCGCCGGCCTCGGCGATTGCTCCGGAAACCAACCATTCACCGCAAGCTTCTTCAAACGCAAAACATAATCCTTGGCTATTTGCAGGCTTACGCTGGCTCGGTGGTTCAGGGGCGCCAGCAGGGTTTACTCTGGCGGCCGCTCACCATTGCGCAGGCAGTCTACACAGGGCTGCCACAAGGCCTTTGCTTCGGCAAGGATGTGTTTTTCGAGCTTGTCCCAGTTTGCTTTGACGGTTTGTTTGAGGGCTTCGGGAACGTACGCCGAGCGCTGAGGGTGGGCTGTTTTCCCGGCTTCAAAGGTTAGGGGCAGGTAAACCTTGTAGAGATTTTCAATGGCTGGCCCAAAGCCCACTTGCCATGGCCTTTATCCCTGCTCAACGATGCCATTATTCAACGACCCAGATCCGCTCCAGCGTCAGGTCTTCCGGATCAAACTGATACACGCTGATACCGCCAGTAGATTGATGCCCCATTGCTAGAATGCCCGCCTCGGGCGAGGTAGCGATGGCGGTGTTGCGAGCGTAGTTGCTGCCGTAGGTGACCAGCTTGGGCGACTCGCCCAGATCAAAATACTTTACGGGCCAGGGGCTGCCGGTTTTGACCAGGGCCGCGAAGTGACTGTTGTTGCCGAAGCGGAGGTAGTATTCGCTGTTGTGGATGAAAGCTAGTGCGATGGTGAAGGTGTTGAGGCCGCTAGAGTCGGCAATGAGCTTGCTTTTGTCCCAATTTCTCGGGTCGCCCATCTCGAAAGGCGTGTCGTCAAGATAGACTCCGCTATGGTACCTTGCCAGCCGGCTCCGAGCTTCTGGGTCCTCCGTATTCCAAAACAAACCGATTCCGGCTTCATCCGCACTGACTACCCACTGCCCATCCGGACTTATTGTGGCATGAGTTTTGGAAGAGTTGCCGTCCAGCTTGGCAGCGGGTTGTCCGGCCTCGGTACCCCATAAAGCAACACCGTACATGCGCTGATATTCTTCTCCCTCGTCAAGAACCTCTTGTATCGACCGGTAATAGGGCGATTCAAATCCTTTGGGCTCGCCACTGCCTGCAGAAACCAGCCATTGCTCGGACTCGTCCATTGAGAGGTTTAAGAGCTTATGGTAGCCAAGAAAAGCTCTGCCATCGGTTGCTTTGATAGTCTCTGTAGATCCGTCTTCCGAGCGCCGAAATATGCCCCAGCCAATGTCGGAATAATAATAAGTGCTAAGATCCTGGGTCATGAGGTGACCGTAGGTGGGCCTGTCCAGCTCAAAAGTTGTTTTAACCTCGCCGTCTACTGACTGGGCGGTTACCGTATTGTCGAGATCCTGCCAGAGAAAAACATCCCGATTTTTAATGAAGTAGGCACTGTAGATATTAGCGTCGCGGCTAATGATTTTTCGGCTATGAGCTTTCAAGTCCCACAGAATCAACTTCTGATCTCTATGAGCCGTGATGGCAAATGCCCCGTTTGAAGAAACTGAAGCACTCATGACCGGGCCGGCTGAGTTATAAACTTTCCACAAGCTGAACCCTGCAGCTAAAGTAACCCCCAGTAGCAAAAGAGCTCGCAGATTTAATTTGCTCATCAGTAACGTCCAAACTTTGAATTTGCCAGTAATTGGCTCTGCATGATTTCTCGCTGGTAGACTTCTTCAAACAATTCTTGGGTGGGAACCCTCATCCCCGAGTGACTAAAAAGCCATTCTGATTGATCAACTGGGAAAAACCTCTCAACTGCCAGAGCTTCATCAAGAAATACATCGAATGCGGAGGCATTCTCGCCCGCCACCTCATCAAACCCCACATACCCCAACGCGGGCCTCGGCGATTGCTCTGGAAACCAATCATTCACCGCAAGCTTCTTCAGCCGCAAAACATAATCCTTCGCCACCTGCGGGCATACGCTGGCGCGGTGGTTCAATGGCGACAGCAGGGTATACTCCGGCGGCCGCTCGCAGTTGCGCAGGCAGTCGACACAGGGCTGCCAGAGGGCATTTGCTTCAGCAAGAATGTCATGTTCCAGCCTGTCCCAGTTTGCTTTGACGGTTTGCTTGAATGCCTCGGGTACATGGGCAGATAAGTGAGGGTAGGTTGTCATCTGTGCTTTGAATGTTAGCGGTAAGTAGTCTTTGTAAAGCTGTTCGATGGCTGGCCCGAAACCGTTATCCAGAAAGCTCGGGAAGGTCCACCATTTTTTGTCATAGGCTCCATGAAAGTAACCGAGCACATCGTCCTTTGCGTCTTCTGCGTTTGCGAGATTCCACGCGGCCGTTGCAATCAGAGCTGCCGGGGAAGATCGCAATAAAGCTTTCTGCCACCAAGCGCTCTCTTCATCGTTACCGGCACCAAGAATCCCGTCGCCACGGGAGTGCAGCACCACAATTTTACGGGCGACGCTGTGTGCGGACGGAAACACGCCCAGCCCCAGGGGGTGCACATCACGGCTGCTGTCGTTGGTGAGTGCGTTGTCGGCTACCGCTGGCTGCCAGAGAAACAGATGGTCGACCAGATTGCTGTGTCCGGTGATGCCCAGAATGTTCAGGGCAGTGAGGCCGACTCTTGCGCCCAGTGAATGGGTGATGATGTTGATGGCGATGCCAGCGTTTGCCAGCTGGTGGAGTATGGGCACCAAACGCCGCCCGCTTGCCATGGCATTCAGCTCCGCCTGCATGAAGTCGGTGGCGCCGGTATTGCCCGGCCAGGAAATGTTGATAATACGGCTGTAGGGTGTCCAGTCCTCGCTATCGAAGCCCGCTGCAAGGTTCAGCCGGTATTCCATGTGAATGGCCCAGCTGTGAGCGCTCGTGCCATTAACGTCGTCATCGTGCAGTGGGGCATAGGTGTACTCAGATAGCGCTTCTGTATCCTGCCACACAGTGGTGTTATTCGAGTGCCAGGCGTTTTCGGGCCCAGGCCCATGGCCACCGTATCGTTTTTGACTGTCTTTGCGATTCAGGAATCGCCCCCATTCTCCATGGGGCACGTTGTAGCCATGTATGTAGATGAGCGCGTTGTTGCCGTTTTCCCGGAAGTAATTCAGTTGTTCGTCTGTTAGTAAATCACCCGAGGCCGGCGCCGGCTCCCGTAGGCTGATGATCACCGGCGGCGGCAGGTGTATGGCCCTGGCTTTGCGTTCGCCCTGGATAACGGTGAGGTCTACGCCCTCGTCGAGGTAATGGCCGGGGGCGAAGCGGCGTTGTTCGCTTACGGTATCGAAGCCTATCAGGTGTTCTCCCTCCGGCTCATCAGGCCAGTGCCATCTGGCGTTGCCTGTGACGAGGTGAGTAAAGATGGCTACGGCATTATCTGGCGTATGCTCTGTGCCATCCTGCAGTTCGGCCGTTACAACCTTGCCACTCTCATCTGTAATTGTGCCGGCGTTGATAAAAGCCTTGGGACGCCTGAGATTATCCGAGCGTTGCAGCCGCACGTTTGCAGTTTCGTTTACGCAAATGGGCGCACCGTGGGACCCGAAAGGGGCTGAGCTGGGTGAAAATGGCAGGTTGTTCGCGAAAGTCATTCAGGTTCCCTCCTGTGAATGCGCTAATGTTGCAAGTGCTTCCAGTGTGTCTGACCAATTGGCTTCTTGCCTTATCTTGCGTACGGCAGCGAGCTCTCCTTCGCTCAGAGCTCTGGTAAAACCTTGTCCTATCAAAAGCCCGGCGCCTTCTGCCAAGGCCTGCTCATTCAAAGCTCCCAGGGTAATTAGCTGCTGGAACCATGACGAAACGATACCACCGTCCAGCCCATTGCTCTTTGCAACGGACTTTGCCAGCAAGCTCTGGCGATAGAGCTCCACTGCCGCAAGGTTCTCTTTGGTCAGCACAAGGGGTTGTGAACACAGTTCCGCCAACCCATCAGCAATTGGCTCGGCTTCATTCTTGACAAGTGACCAGTGGGCGCCGCCATAGTGCCCATGGATGGCAGTTAGTGGGCCAAGTACCCGCAGGCACTGTTGGGGTGAAAGCGATGCCCCAAGGCTACCGAATGTTGCCGGGTCTGCGTAGCGAAAGAGGCTGTCTCCGTAAGGCGCACTAACGGTGTTCAGGCTGACAAGGTGCTTGCAAATTTCTTCAGGCGTCAATTGCAGGCCGTGCATTGCCAGAGCTTTGCCATCTGTTAGCCAGCTGTGTAGCCACTCTTCACTCTGGCGTGTGCAGGGCTGAATAATCAGTGGGCCATCATAGGCTTGTTCACGGTATTGCGAATGGATATACGGCAAGTCGTAAACAGGTACGGGGTCGTGTTCAAACAGCAGGCGCAACACGTCCGGATGCTTTGCCTGATCAACCAGATACCAGCTGGCACCTGTTTCTAAAGGGTCTGAGTGACAATAAAACGACGTGATTTGGTGAGCCTCATGGCTCATGGCTCAGGGCTGTGGAGTCCTTCATGGCTGCCTTCATCTATCCTTAGATGACCAAAAATGCAGGGTGATAGTAGCTGAATGCGGGAACACTGTCATCTGCCCGGCTTCTCAGAATCAACGCTCAGAAACAGCGTGCCGAAAAAAATAAGGGGTGCTCATGCAGCCACCCCTTAACTGTTTCTTTCAGTGTTTGCTACTTGCTAGTGACAAACTCCGGATATGCCTCCATACCGCATTCGGATAAATCGACACCGTCGTATTCATCTTCTTGGCTAACTCGCAAACCCATCACTGCTTTGATAATGCCCCAGACCAACAGGCTGGCAAGGAAAACCCAGCCGAAGATGGTCGCCGCGCCAATCAACTGCCCACTGAAAGTGGCGCTGTCGTTGGTGATAGGCACCAGCATCAACCCGAGGAAACCGCACACACCGTGGGCAGAAATAGCGCCTACCGGGTCATCGATGCGCAGTTTGTCCAGAAAGATGACGCTGAAGACAACGGCTACGCCGCCCAACCCCCCCCACAGGGTTGAGACCAGCGCGCTGGGCGTCGAGGGTTCTGCGGTGATAACCACCAGGCCCGCAATGGCGCCGTTAAGGAGCATGGTCAGATCCGCTTTTCCGAACAGGAAACGGCCGGTTATTAGCGCGGCTATGGCGCCTCCGGCAGCGGCTGCGTTCGTGTTGAGGAAGACCATGGCAACCGAATTTGCGCTGGCGATGTCGCCCAGTTTCAAAACAGAGCCGCCATTGAAGCCAAACCAGCCCATCCACAGGATAAACGTTCCCAGCGCAGCCAAAGGCAGATTGGCACCGGGGATCGCGCGAATCTCGCCGTTGGGGCCGTACTTGCCTTTTCTTGCGCCAAGCAACAGAACCCCTGCTAGCGCAGCGGCAGCACCGGCCAGGTGCACAATGCCGGAGCCGGCAAAGTCGCTGAAGCCAAGATCACCCAGGTTATACAGCCCGAAAACATCCTTTCCACCCCAGGTCCAGGAGCCTTCTATTGGGTAGATAACACCGGTCATCACGGCTGCAAAGGCGAGGAATGCCCACAGCTTCATGCGCTCTGCCACGGCGCCGGATACGATCGACATGGCGGTGGCTACGAACACCACCTGGAAGAAGAAATCCGCAGCGCTGGAGTAGATTGCACCGCCTTCGAAGCCATCCTCCCGGGTAGCAAACTCCCCTAGTACGGCCGTAGCGTCTGCGTGTTCGATGCCGCTCAGCAGAAGGGTGCCGTCGTACATGATGGCGTAGCCGCACACCAGGTACATAGTGCAGGCGATGGCATAAAGCGCGACGTTTTTGGTGAGAATTTCGGTCGTATTTTTGGCTCTTACCAGCCCGGATTCAAGCATGGCAAAGCCTGCGGCCATCCACATAACTAATGCGCCGCACACCAGAAAATAAAAGGTGTCTATTGCGTACTGCAGGTGAAAAACATTGCTTTCCATGGGAAGCCCTCCGCACAAGGCACTTCAGAGTGATTTTTTTTGCGTTGGTTGTCAGGTGATCAGAACTGGCTCAGACCGCTTCTTCGCCGGTCTCGCCTGTCCGGATCCGGATGGCTTGTTGCAGTTCGGTCACGAAAATCTTGCCATCACCAATCTTGCCGGTATTGGCAGCCTTGGTGATGGATTCGATAACTTGGTCGAGCAGGTTGTCGCCAATGGCAACTTCCACTTTTACTTTGGGCAGAAAATCCACCACATACTCCGCGCCACGATAAAGTTCTGTGTGGCCTTTCTGCCGACCGAAGCCTTTAACCTCAGTGACGGTTACGCCTTGAACGCCAATCTCGGATAGTGCCTCACGGACATCATCCAGTTTGAAAGGCTTAATGATCGCTGTCACAAGTTTCATTGCTTTCTCCTTGGTAAAACCGTCCCAACATAGAGCGCATCGGCCGGTTGTTGAGCTGGGGTGCTGCCGCTTCGCACGTCAATTGTGCGGATTGCGTACAAGAGCTTTAGCACCGGGTATGCCAACGCAAAAAAATACATTTAAATCATATGTTTGAGCGATTTCCGCGGCAGTCTGACGCAAGTTTCAATGCCAGTTTGTGCACCACGGTGGTGCGCTCTGCCACCCCTTGAGCCAGATCGGAGCAGACCAAGAGGTGGGCAAGGTTATTATAGTGCTCACCGTGCACAGTATGGCAGGGCTGGCGGTGTGATACACTCCTGCAAAGTAGCCATGACACGACTCTTTTGGTCGAAACCAAACATTATTTTAATCAGTGAGGTGATGAGTGAAAGGCCCACAGGATATTTTTGCACAGCTTCAGGGGCAGTTTGGACAATTTGTCCCGGATATGGCGCGCGCGGCGCGTGAAGATTTTGAAACTCAGGCTCGCGCTACGGTTATGTCTGTCTTGTCACGTCTCGAATTGGTGACTCGTGAAGAGTTTGATGCCCAGCAAGCGGTGCTGATGAAAACCCGCGAAAAGGTCGATGCTCTGGAAAAGAAAGTCGCTGAACTAGAGAATTCCCCGAAGGCGCAGTAAGGCTGAACAATTCTCGGCAGGAAGCCGGGTTTCGATGGGCCTGTATATTGGCCCCTCACTAATATTCAGAAACCATGGAGGGTTGTTATGCTTGCCGTTGTTCATTCCCGCGCCAGTATCGGCGTGTCTGCACCTGAGGTTACTGTTGAGGTTCACCTTTCCGGTGGTCTTCCCGCGTTATCCATTGTTGGCCTGCCAGAAACCGGTGTGCGCGAAAGCCGGGAGCGTGTAAGAAGTGCCCTTCTGAATGCGGGCTTTGAATTTCCCGCTCGCCGAATAACGATCAATCTTGCCCCTGCAGATCTGCCCAAAGAGGGCGGCCGCTTTGATTTGCCGATTGCCCTGGGCATTCTTGCCGCTTCTGGGCAAATTCCCAGGGAAAGTCTGTCGTCCTGTGAGTTCCTGGGAGAGCTCTCCCTTGATGGCGCGCTCCGCCCCCTGAAAGGCGTATTGCCCGCTGTGCTGGCTGCACGTAAAGAAGGTCGGAGCCTGCTAGTACCCAATGGCAACGCCGAAGAAGCCGCCCTTGCAAGCCAGGGCGATGTCCTTGCAGCGGGCCACATACTGGCGGTCTGCGAACATCTCTGTGGTCGGGCCCGACTGGTTCCAGTCGTCCGTACTATGCCCGACTCCGCAGCGGTTGATGGCATGCCGGATTTAGCAGATGTGCGTGGTCAGAGCGTCCCGCGGCGGGCGCTGGAAATAGCTGCCGCGGGCGCCCACAACCTTCTGTTTTTCGGGCCGCCGGGCACAGGTAAGAGTATGCTGGCCAGTCGATTACCTGGAATTCTACCGGACCTGAACGATGAACACGCCATGGAAGTTGCGAGCGTGCATTCTGTTGCCGGATTATCAGTAAGGGAGGGCGGCTGGCGCCAACCTCCGTTCAGATCTCCGCATCACACCGCTTCGGCCGTAGCCTTGGTCGGCGGTGGTAGTAGCCCCAGGCCAGGGGAGATTTCTCTAGCGCATCGCGGCGTACTGTTTCTCGATGAGCTACCAGAGTTTGAGCGCCGGGTTTTGGAAGTGCTGCGGGAGCCCATGGAAACAGGTGAGATTTCCATCAGCCGCGCCGCGCGACAGGTCAACTTCCCCGCTCGGTTCCAAGTTATTGGCGCGATGAACCCTTGCCCTTGTGGCTACGGCGGGCACCCAACCATTGAATGCCAGTGCACGCCCCAGCAGGTGATGCGCTATCGGTCGAAGATTTCCGGCCCGCTTTTGGACAGGTTCGATTTGCACGTGGAAGTGCCCGTGCAAAGTGGCGATGTATTGATGCAGTCTGGCGGCGACGGCGAACCCAGTGCCGTGGTGCGCAAGCGAGTGGCCCTTGCCAGAGAGCGTCAGGCCCAGCGTGGGTGTGTGAATGCCACCTTGTCGGGGCGCGAGTTGCAGGAGGCCTGTAGTCTTGAACGCGCCAGTGAAAAGTTACTTTCCGGCGCGATGGAAAAGCTTGGGCTTTCGGCCCGGGCACTGCACCGGATACTGCGTGTTGCACGCACGCTGGCGGACCTTGATGGGAGTGATACCGTTGCGCAGCCACATCTGGTCGAGGCGCTGGGTTACCGCCAGTTTGATCGGCAGACAGGTAAGAGCTCTGTGGTATCCGCCTGATTCTTCCTACTCTGGTAAACTGTGTGCAAACTCCGTTAATCAAACCCGCAGCCAGCGGTTAAGGATTGCAGATGACTAACCAGAAAGAACCGCACGACCTTGGCGACGAAAACGCACCGAAACAGACGCACAGCGATTCGCCTATCACCACTCGCCGTGGCGTTCGTAGCTTTGTGTTGCGCCAGGGACGTATGACCGAAGGCCAGAAAAAAGCCATGGAGCGCAGTTGGCCAAAGTTTGGCCTTAGCCGTGAAGACGGCATGATTGATCCGCGTCAGGTCTTCGGCCGTGACGCCATGCTGAATCTTGAAATAGGTTTTGGGATGGGCCGCTCGCTGGCGGAAATGGCTGAAGCTGCGCCGGAGCAAGATTTTATTGGCGTGGAAGTTCATTTGCCTGGCGTAGGTGCCTTGCTCAAGGACATCGAAGATCGCGGGTTAGAAAATGTTCGCGTTTACAACATAGATGCCAATGATGTGATCGACCTGTGCTTGCCGGACGCCTGCCTGGACCAGGTTATGGTGTTCTTCCCGGATCCGTGGCACAAAAAGAAGCACCACAAGCGTCGGTTGGTGCAACCTGAGTTCGTCCAGCGCATTCGCCATAAGTTGCGAGTGGGCGGCATTTTGCACTTGGCCACAGACTGGGAAAACTACGCAGAACACATGATGGAAGTCATGGGTGAGTCGGAAGGGTTTGCCAATACACAAGAGCAGGGCGAATACTCTCCGCGCCCGGACTATCGCCCAGTTACCAAGTTCGAAAAGCGGGGAGAAAACCTGGGCCATGGCGTGTGGGATCTGTTGTTCCACCGCACCAACTAAGTTTCATGACAGGGCAGTCACCCTGGTGCCAGTGGATGGCGCCGGGCTGCTCTTATAATGACCAAGCCGGCGATGCCAACGGTTAGGGCTGTAAACTTGATCAGCGCACTGATGGCGGCGGCAAGGCTGAAGGCATCGGTGGGTGCCTCCATATTATTCAGCAGTAATACGTTCTCGGTTACATCAGCCAGACCGGCGACTAAAAACAACGCTCGAATCCAGCGCGCAGTGGTGCGCTCGCGAACCCCTGGCCTGTCGAGAGTGCAGTGCCGGGTAAGCCTTACCAAGGCCAGGCAGTAAATCGGGATGAATAAGAAATCCACCCATAGGGAGAGCTTTGCCCACTGCAGGCCTTCTCTGCCCCAACTTTGTAAAATAGCCAGCGCTTGCTCGGCGTTCCCTGCCAATTGAAAGCTTACAATCCCCTGATGTGCAGAACCTGTTTTTAGGGGCTGGTTAATTAACACTAAAGCTACCAGCAAAATCCCCGTTGCTATCAGGAAGGCTTTCAGGCTTTTGGGTAAAGCCGGTAATCCTTTTTCTGTGTCCATTACAGAAAACGCTCCAGCAGAGTGTTCAGATACCTTTGCCCCAGGCCGGTGGCCTGAAGCCGATCCTTAACCAGTAATTTATCTTCACGAAGCTTCTGAAGTTGTACCGCAACATCTGTCAGGGGTAAACCCGTACGTTCGTAAAAAAGGCTTTCATCCACCCCTTCACGTAGGCGCAGGGCATTCATCAGGAACTCCAGGGGAAGCTCGTCCACCTCAATTGTGTTGCTTCCAGCGGTACGGCTACCTATCCGGTTGAGGTAGGCATCTGGCTGCCGTGTTTTCCAGTAACGCTTGATAGTGCCGTCGGGAAGGCTGATTTTACCGTGACCACCCGCACCTAGGGCCAGGTAGTCCCCGAACGTCCAGTAATTAAGGTTATGCCGAGAGGCTTTGCCTTCTTGGCTCCAGGCCGATATCTCGTAGTCGCTGAAACCCTGCTGGCGCAGGTATTTCCCGCCGCGCTTAGCGATCTCCCAGAGCTGGTCGTCGTCTGGTAGATCCGGTGGTCGGCTGTAGAACTCTGTGTTGGGCTCCAGTGTTAGCTGGTACCACGAAAGGTGCGGTGGTTCATGGCTCATGGCCGTTTTGAGGTCTTCAAGCGCCTCGCTTGGCGTCTGGCCCGGCAGGCCGTGCATCAGATCCAGGTTGAAGTTATCGAAGCCTGCCTTTTTTGCAGCGTCAATCGCCCTGTGCGCTGCGGTGCTGTCGTGAATGCGGCCAAGGGCTTTCAGGTGAGCCGAGTTGAAGCTTTGCACACCAATAGACAGGCGGTTGATACCGGCTTCACGGAAGGCTTCAAAGCGACCTTCTTCCAGCGTGCCTGGGTTGGCCTCCAGGGTGATTTCTGCATCGTCTGCAAAGGTCAGGCGCTCCCGTAGCCCTTTAAAAAGCTTCCGGTAAAAATCACCGCTCATTAGCGATGGCGTTCCACCGCCGATAAATACAGTTTCGACAGTGCGGCCAGGTGCCAAAGCAAGATCTTGGTCCAGATCTTCAAGCAGAGCGTTCAGATAGGCGGATTCAGGCAGATCGTTCTGGAAAACATGGGAGTTAAAATCACAGTACGGGCACTTGCGCACGCACCAGGGCACGTGAACATACAGGCTCAGGGGTGGTATGACTGGCACTGGTGCGAGTGTGGCCACGGGGCTCAGGCCTCCGCCTTAAGCTGTTCCATCAGCAATACCAAGGCCCGGCCCCGGTGGCTGATCCGGTTTTTCTCGTCCCGGGTGAGTTCAGATGCGCTGCAGTTCTGTTCCGGGCAAAGAAAGATCGGGTCGTAGCCGAACCCGCCATCGCCCTGTGGTGCCCTGAGAATCGTTCCCGGCCAACGGCCGTGACAAATAATCGGTGTGGGGTCGTCAGCGTGGCGCAGATAAACCAGTACACAGTGAAACTGGGCGCCACGTTGGCCGTCGGGCACATCTGCCATGGTCTTCAGAAGGGCATTGAGGTTCTCCAGATCGGAAGCGCCAGCCCCTGCATACCGTGCCGAGCGAACACCGGGAGCGCCGCCCAGTGCGTCCACGGCCAGGCCGCTGTCATCGGCCAGTGCGGGCAAGCCGGTTTCCCGGGACGCGTGGCGCGCTTTGAGGATGGCGTTTTCCACAAAAGTAACGGCTGGTTCTTCTGCTTCGCCAACACCCAGTTCGCCCTGGGGCACTGGCGCAAGGTTTAGTGGCGCAAGTAGCTGGGTAAATTCGTTGATCTTGCCTTTGTTGTTGCTGGCAATAACAAGTTGCTCAGGCATAGTTCGCTCAGTCGCTGAAAAGAGTGTGGGCGAATCGTACCGGCAGTTCCCGGCTATGGCCGGAAGGGCGAGCGGTCACGTTAAATGTCAACAGTTCGCCGGACGAGTACTGGTACTGGGCAATAAAGTAGACTGAGTCTCCTTCCTGTATCCGGCGGAAGGCGAGAAACTTTACCTGCTGGATGTCGTTTGAAACCTTGCCTTCTACCTGGCCTGATACAGGTTTAAGAACGCCGCTTTCGTTTTTCTGCATGATGGAAATGTTGACTATGCCAATACCCCTGCTGCGTTGCAGATTGTTGGCTTTTGCAGTTTCGGCAGTCAAGAAGGTGCTGGGAAGCACGCTCCAATGCACCTGGTAGTCTCCGAAGTTTTCGGAGCCGGCATGGGCAGGAAGGCTGAGCAGGGTGGCGAGCAAGGCTACGGCTGTCATGGTAAGAATGCTGCTGTGCAGGGCTTTATTCATCATTGCTGTTCTCCCGGGTAATGCGGTAGATGGCGATTTCTCCCAGCAGGTTTGGCCAAAAGCGTGCCAACCAACTGTTCTGGTGCTGTCCGTCCACCACACGACGGCTTTTGATTCGAATACCTTTCTGGCGGCATAGGGCTTCAAAATCCTTGAACGTGCACAGCCGTATGTTGGGCGTGTTATACCACTTATACGGTAGAGCGTCGGATTCGGGCATGCGACCAATGAGAGCCAGGCCCCAACGCAGGCGCCAGTGAGCAAAGTTTGGGAAGGTGACTATGCCTTCGCCGCCAAGGCGCAGCATTTCATCCAGTACTTTATCTGGCCGGCGAACGGCCTGCAGTGCCTGGGTCATCAGTACAATGTCAAAGCTGTTGTCTTCAAAGTTATCCAGGCCCTGAGTATCCAGGTTTTGTTCAATCACCGAGACACCTCGGTTCATGCAGGTGGTTATGTGGTCCGGGTTAATCTCCAGGCCAAAACCACTGGCGTTACGCTCCCGTTTGAGGAAGTCGAGTAGTGTGCCGTCGCCGCAGCCAAGGTCCAGTACATGATGGCCAGGTTTCACCCATTGCTGAATAATTTCAAGATCGGCCCTCATGCGCCCACCTCCCGTGCAACCCGATCCATATACGCGGTGAAGATGGCCGTGTAGCGGGGGGTTGGAATCAGAAATGCATCGTGGCCCCAGGGCGCATCAATCTCTGCGTAGCTAACCTTGCAGCGTGCGGCAATCATGGCGTTCACCATTTCCTCAGAGCGGGCTGGCGTAAAGCGCCAATCGGTGCTGAAAGACAGCACCAGAAACTCACAGCGTGCTTTGGCTAGAGCCTTGGACAGGTCGCCGCCAAATTCATAAGACGGGTCAAAGTAGTCTAGCGCGCGGGTCATCAACAAGTAGGTGTTCGCATCAAAAACCTCCGAGAAGCGTTCACCCTGGTACCGAAGGTAGCTTTCAACCTGAAACTCAGCATCGTAACCAAACTTGTAGGCCTGATCCCTTAGCTCACGGCCAAACTTCTCACCCATGGAGGCATCTGATAGATAGGTGATGTGGCCGACCATCCGCGCCAGCATCAGCCCACGACGGGGCAGGGTGTCAAAATCGTAGTACCGGCCTTCGTGGAATTCCCGGTCTGAGGTAATTGCTTGGCGTGCCACCTCATTAAATGCGATGTTCTGGGCTGTCAGGCGGGGGCTGGAGGCCACGGCTACAGAGTGATTCAGGCGATCCGGGTAGTCCAGGCTCCATTGCAAAGCCTGCATGCCACCTAAAGAGCCGCCTACAACAGCGGCCCAGCACTCAATGCCCATACGATCGGCCAGTAACGCCTGGCTTTTTACCCAGTCACCCACCGTGATAACCGGAAAGTCGGGGCCGTACGGTTTGCCTGTGGCCGGGTTGGTTGAGTTGGGGCCAGTGCTGCCATGACAACCCCCCAGGTTGTTAAGGCTGACCACGAAAAAGCGGTTGGTATCCACAGGCTTGCCGGGCCCTATGCAAGTGTCCCACCAGCCAGGCTTGCGATCTTCCGTGGAGTGGTAGCCGGCGGCATGATGATGGCCGCTCAGGGCATGGCATATGAGTATGGCGTTGCTGCGGTCAGCATTTAGCTCGCCATAGGTTTCCACCACCAGATCATAGCGTTCGAGTGCGTGGCCGCATGCGAGTTCGATAGGCGTTTCAAAATGGTACGTCTGCGGGGTCACTACCCCGACAGAATCCACGGGCAGGGAATCGGGCATCGGCGCGACAGGTTCCTGGTTCGGTCTGTTAGTAACTGCGTTGCTGGATAGGACAAAAACCTACACCAGCTCAGCAGTCTAAAGGCGGGCCGTCATGGCTGCAACCGACAGGCTGTGTTATAGCCAGGCAAGAGGCTAAATTGCGCCGGAGATATTGACCACTTTTTGTTGGATCATGGTTGGCGCGGGCTTGCGGATTTGACGCTGCATGGTGTCTGCCAACTCCAGCTGGCGACGCAAGTCGCTGATTGTATTGCTCAACCGTTCGTGCTCGGAGCGGCTGTCACGATCGCTTCTCACCATATCCCGAAGGCGACGTATCTGGTGCTCCAGCAGCTGTTTTTGTTCCATGGAGTACTGCATGATTGGTAACAGTGCTTCTGAGGGCCAACGCTCTACATCCTTACGTACGCGGGTGTGCAAGGTTCTGGCTTCACCCACCACCACATTCGAAAAGCGCTGCACCAGAATAGATTGTTCGGTCAGCAGGTTCTTAGGGCTTGTGCGGAAACGCCGGGCTTTTTTGCGCAGTTCCCTCACCGCAATTACATGTCGGCCGGCACGCAATGGAATAGGCTCCAGGTGTCGGGCGCGGGTATCTTCGTTATAGCGGCGATAAATAGCGCCAACCATCTTCTCCGCAAGACGGCCTTCGCTGAGCAGATTGCTGAAATCACTTTCAAGAAGTTCAAAAAACTGGTCCATGGCGCTGTTCATGCCTGCGGTGGTCCAGCTTTTCGACATGCATTTTTTGATTTTGGCCGCATGGGCCTCAAAGCGATCCTCGTTTACCAGATTTTTTAGCATGTCACCCTGAGAGCCCATAAGTCGGCGGCTTGAGCGTAGGGTGATCATCTTTTTGTAGTAAAAGTCATAATCTTTTTGGGCGCGATCGGCCAGCCGGCTCAGAGCTGCTTTGTCCATGGTAGCGCCAGAGCATGCCCGAAACTCTTCTTCAAGAGCGCTGAGGCGGGTCTGCATAGCCGCCTGGCTGTTTTGTAGCATACCTAGCAGGTCGTTGATCAGGCTCTGGGTAATCAACTGTTCCTTGTGCATCAGAATGCGCTGAATAATCAGCTGTTCCAGATTGCCAATGTTGGAACGGTCGAACAGGTCCTTGTTTTTCCGAACCCGTGCAATCAATCCCTGTTTGGCAGACAGCGGAATGACATCCTGTTGGCGGATGCCCAAATGGTCCGCTGTGTATCCGCGCACCCGTTCAATGGCTTCGTTCGTATGCTTGTCACCCTGTAGGTCATCCCACAGCACGTCAACCTTGTTCAGTACCGCAAATCGCCCGGCACGGTGGTCGGCGTGCTCGGTATCTATGTACTCTTTCCAGATAGTCATATCGCTGGCGGTAACGCCCGTATCGGCGCTTAGCACAAAGATAATGGCGTGGGCTCGCGGCAGCATGCTGATGGTAAGCTCAGGCTCGGAGCCAAGGGCGTTTAGCCCCGGTGTGTCGAGAATGCGCAGGCCACGTTCAAATAGTGGGTGGCGGATACTGATTTGGGCATTGCGCCAGGCAGGGACTAAAACCTTGCCGGGATTGTTGCGGTCATGCTCAAGCATGCCTTCGTCAAAGCCCAAGGCGCGCGCTTCTGCGGGGGAGACGGCTTTTACCCGTGCAACTTCACCCAAAACTTCGCGCATTATTTCAGGGTCGCGCTCGTCCAGATCGTGTTTTACCCAACGTTCCGGCTGTTTGCGCAACTGCTGCAGTGACAGGTTACCGGTGCGGGTCTCGATGGGGAGTAGCAGTAGGTAATTTTCGTTGGCGTTGCGGTCAAAAAACAGCTCGGTTGGGCACATGGTTGTGCGGCCCGCTTGTGAGGGCAGCATGCGTTGACCAAATTCCGAGAAGAACAGAGCGTTAATCAGCTCTGTTTTACCACGGGAATACTCGCCAACAAACGCAATGGTGAGCTCATCTTCAATAAGGAGCTCCAGCCCGTGGCGGATGCGCGCGCTTATGTCGTCCGAGAATAGGTTGTTGTCCTGAAGTCACAACCGGTAGCGGCCGATCTGGCGAATCAGCTCTTTTTTCCAGTTGTGGTAGGCCTCTACCTGCTGGGTCAGATTTCCCTGAAGACTCATCGGATTTTCCTTCTACACAGCTTACGGCATTCCCCGAGCCAAATCCCTGGAACCTGCACGGCGGGGAGGACAAATTAATTACCGGTAATACTAGCTTGTTACAATAAGATTTGCGGCCAGGTGTTTCTGGGTGTGTGGCAATTGCCGACAGACTTTACATAAAAAAAGCCGCAAAATCATATAGATGAGTTTGCGGCTTTCAAATCAGACGATTTGTGGAAATCTGTAACAAATTGTTTGTTTGAGACGTGGTTTACAGCCCCAGGCCAATTGCTCCAAGGCCTGCTGCCATCTTCATGTGCTCTATGGCAACCGAAAAGACGTTCAGAATGATGAACACAATAATTGGTGACAGATCCAGCCCGCCCATGGACGGCATCATGTTGCGCACCGGGCGCATGACTGGCTCTGTGATCTGCGCGACCAACTGAATAGCAGGATGTCCACTGCCGGGAGCAATCCAGCTAACCACAACCACGGCGATAACAGACCAGAAGTAGATTTTAACGATCAGGTCCAGAACGTTCAGCACTGCCCACACCAACAATGTGAGCGGGTTGAATGCCGGAATGCCACCACTCAAGGCTACAAGAATCAAAAAGAAAGTAATGGCCTGAATGAGAACGGCCAACACCAGAGCTGCGCCATCAATGCCGCCCCAGCCCGGAATAACACGGCGCAAGGGCTTTAGCAGTGGGTTCGTGGCCTTAACCGCAAATTGGGAGATCGGGTTATAAAAATCGGCCCGGGCCAACTGCAGCAAAAAGCGCAGTAATATTATCGTCATGTAAAAAGTGGACGCGATCAGCAGGGTTGTAATCAGGATGTCTGCCAGCATGTAGCCGTTTCTCCGTTGTCAGTGACTGTTTTACTCTTTGCCTGCCAGTTCTTTGGCCATTTCTTCTGAGCGTTTATAAGCAGCGTTATACGCCTTCTTCACCAGGCCACGCATGCCACCTTCTTCAAACGTATTCACCGCTTGCTCTGTTGTGCCGCCCGGCGACATTACGTTCTTCTTCAGTTGTGCCGGGTCATACTCACTTTTTGCTGCCATTTCTGCTGCCCCTGCCATGGTCTGAATGGCAAGTTGCCGGGCCGTTTTCGGGTTTACGCCGGCTTCGGTTGCTGCGGCCTCAAGCGATTCTAACATCAGGAAGAAATACGCAGGGCCGCTGCCCGAAAGCGCCGTTACGCCGTGCAGCAAAGCTTCATCTTCAACCCACACTGCGAGGCCGATGCCTTCAAAAATCGATTGCACCATCTCCTTCTGGGCGCCAGAAACACCTTTGCTGGCAAAAAGCCCCGCTGCACCCTTGCCCACCAGAGAAGGGGTGTTCGGCATTACTCGCACAATAGGTAAGCCACCGCCAAGCCATTCATCAAGTGTATCTGTGCCAAGGCCAGCCGCGATAGATACCATCAGCGGGCGGGTGTTCTGCGCGATGGGGGCAATGTCGCGGCACACATCCGCCATGGCCTGTGGCTTCACCGCGAGAACAACCATGTCAGCTTGCTGGGCGCAGTAACGGTTGTCTGTTGTTACGCTGATCCCAAAGCGTTTGCGAATAGATTGCAGGTGGTCGTCGTTCGGGGCGCTGGCCCAGATACTGCTGGCTTTAAAGCCGCTGTCCAGCATGCCGCCAATAATGGCGCTGGCCATGTTGCCGGCCCCGATAAACGAAACGGTAGGTGATTTGCTCAAGGTTTGCTCCAGCGGTTATTCGGTTAGACATTGGCCCCGATAATAGCAGGAACCAGCCAGTTCAGCTCTTCGGTGCTCTACCTCCAAAGACTGCCGTACCAATGCGAACCCAAGTGGCACCTGCTGCAATCGCCAGTTCAAGGTCGCCAGACATACCCATGGATAAAGTGTCGAGTGGTCCGGCTTTCGGGTATTCCTGCCTTAGCTCTTTCAGGGTGTTGGCAAGTTTGCGAAAGCTTGCGCTCAACGCAGGTTCTGTTTGATCCGGATCCGGGATTGCCATCAGCCCCCTGAGTGAAAGCCCGGGTAGCAGGCTTATCTGTGAAACCAGCTCTGGTAATTCCTCTGGCTGGCACCCGGATTTGCTCGGTTCGTTGTTAATATTAACTTGCAGGCAAATATTCAAGGGGGGTAAGCCTGCTTCCCGTTGTTCGTTGAGGCGGCGAGCCACTTTCAGGCGGTCCACGCTGTGCACCCAAGAAAAACCCGAGGCGATTTGCCTGGTCTTATTGGACTGTATCGGGCCAATAAAGTGCCAGTCGATATCCTTCAAATCGTCTAGCTCGGCCATCTTGTCCAAGGCCTCTTGAAGGTAATTCTCCCCAAATGCCCGCTGGCCTGCAGCCACGGCCTCCCGCAGTTCTTGTGCCGTGCGGGTTTTGCTAACCGCCAACAGGCTCACAGAATCGGGTTCACGGCCCGCCTGCAATGTTGCTTTTTGTATGAGTCGGGTTACGCTCCCGAGGTTGTCTGCTATGCTGCCCATAGTATGAAATAGTCGCGTTTGGTCTGCCTGTTCTATGGCGACACGTTACTCGCAGGTCACTGAAATGCCAAGTGATCAGGGTAGGCTCATGCCGCACAGACGCAGCCTGGTTAAAAGAAAAGTCTTCCGAGGACTTCTATGGATATTACTGAACTGCTTGCCTTCTCGGCGAAACAGGGTGCGTCTGATTTGCACCTTTCCGCCGGCCTACCCCCGATGATCCGTGTTGATGGCGATGTTCGCCGCATCAACCTTCCGCCCCTGGAGCATAAAGAAGTTCACGGGCTGATCTACGACATCATGAACGACAAGCAGCGCAAGGACTACGAGGAATTTCTTGAAACCGATTTTTCCTTTGAAGTGCCTGGTGTCGCCCGCTTCCGTGTGAATGCCTTTAATCAGAACCGGGGTGCGGGTGCTGTTTTTCGGACCATTCCCTCGAAAGTACTTACGATGGAAGACCTTGGCATGGGCCAAGTGTTCAAGGATGTGTCTTCGGTCCCTCGAGGGCTTGTGCTGGTAACCGGGCCAACGGGTTCCGGTAAATCCACCACCTTGGCAGCGATGGTTGATTACATCAACGACACTCGCTACGAACACATTCTTACCGTAGAAGACCCGATCGAATTTGTACACGACTCTAAAAAATGTCTGGTTAACCAGCGAGAAGTGCACCGGGACACTTTGGGCTTTAACGAGGCCCTGCGCTCCGCTCTGCGGGAAGATCCCGACATTATTCTGGTAGGCGAGCTGCGAGATCTGGAAACCATCCGCCTGGCCCTAACTGCCGCAGAAACAGGTCACCTGGTTTTTGGCACCCTGCACACCACCTCGGCAGCAAAAACCATTGACCGGGTTGTAGACGTGTTTCCGGCGGAAGAAAAGTCCATGGTGCGCTCGATGCTTTCCGAGTCGCTGCAGGCTGTTGTATCCCAGACCCTCATGAAAAAGATGGGCGGCGGTCGAATAGCGGCCCATGAGATTATGATTGGCACGGCTGCCATCCGTAACCTCATTCGCGAGGATAAAATCGCCCAGATGTATTCATCCATTCAAACGGGTGGTTCGCTGGGTATGCAGACGCTAGATCAGTGTCTTGAGCGCTTGCTGCAGAAAGGTCTGATTTCTAGGGAAGCTGCGCGGCTTAAGGCGAAAATGCCAGATAATTTCTGATTTAATCCCCAGCTTTCACCGGGCAGTCTTACTATAAAAAGTACAGGTAACTAAAGATGGAATTCGAAAAGCTGCTTCGTTTGATGGTAGAAAAAGGAGGTTCAGATCTCTTTATTACGGCCGGTGTGCCGCCTAGCATGAAAGTGAACGGGAAGGTTCTGCCGGTCACTAAAAATGCGTTAACACCGGAGCAGACGAGGGAGTTTGTGTATGGCTCGATGAACGATAAGCAAAGAGCCGAGTTTGACGAATCCCATGAGTGCAACTTTGCTATCAGCGCCCGGGGTATTGGCCGTTTCCGGGTGAGTGCGTTCTTCCAGCGCAACCTTTGTGGCATGGTGTTGCGGCGGATTGAAGTGAAGATTCCGCAGATTGATGATCTTGCGCTGCCAGAAATTGTGAAAGAGCTGGCCATGACCAAGCGTGGGCTGATTATGTTTGTGGGGGCGACAGGCACTGGTAAGTCCACATCTCTGGCCGCCATGCTTGGGCATCGGAACCGCAACAGCCGGGGCCACATCATTTCAATCGAAGACCCCATTGAGTTTGTGCACCAGCACCAAGGCTGCATTGTGACGCAACGAGAAGTGGGAATTGACACCTCAAGCTTTGAGGTGGCGCTGAAAAATACGCTGCGCCAAGCGCCTGACGTTATTCTCATTGGCGAGGTGCGTACCCGCCAAACCATGGAGTATTCGGTTCAGTTTGCCGAAACAGGCCATCTTTGCCTTGCAACACTGCACGCTAACAACGCTAACCAGGCGCTGGATCGAATTATCCAGTTTTTCCCGCCGGAGCAGCACAACCAAATCTGGATGGACTTGTCCCTTAACCTCAGGGCAATTGTGGCTCAACAATTGATCCCGACTCCTGATGGAAAAGGCCGCAAGGCGGTTATTGAGGTTTTGATCAACACGCCACTGGTGGCGGATTTGATTCGCAAGGGAGAGGTTCATAAGCTCAAGGAGCTGATGTCCAAATCCAATGAGTCTGGTATGCGCACGTTCGATCAAGCTTTGTATGAACTGTACGCTGAAGGCTCCATTACCTACGAGGATGCGCTGGCCCATGCGGACTCTGCTAACGACCTGAGATTGATGATAAAGCTGGGTACGGATGCCCAGGGGGCAGATAAGCTGTCGTCCTCTGTCGACAAGCTGACGATTCAGGACGACTAACGAGACGAAGGCCGGCTAAAGCTATGAATCGTTAGTCTTTTGAATTAGTAGTTTTAGCATTTGAGGCCAATAGTCACTGATGCGTATACTCCGCCACAAAATACAAATTGGAGATGCCGCTGTTATGAAATCCACAATGCTTACCCGTGCTGTTCGGCTGGCCACGTTGGCTGCCGTCGCTGCCCCTGCCAGCGTTCTTGCTGGTGGTTTTTCCCTGAATGAGCAAAGTGCAAGTGCCATGGGCGTTGCTAACGCGGGCGCTGCTGCCAACCCTGAAAACGCGACCACTGTTTTGTTTAACCCTGCGGGCATGAGCCAGCTGAAGGGGACAAATATTTCTTTTGGTGCGGCGGTTCTTGATATTGATGCTAAGGCTAAGCGTGCCAGTGCAACAGATACATTGGGCAGCCCTGTTATGGGTAGTACCGGTGGTGATATCGCGGATCCTGCGATTTTGCCAAATATTTATGTGACTCATGAGATCAATGATTCAATTGATGTGGGTTTTGGTATCCATGCTCCTTATGGCTTGGCAGCAGACTATGATAATGACTTCAAAGGTCGCTTCTTCGCGGATAAAACAGAGCTAACAGCAATTTCGCTTACTCCATCTATTGCTGTGAACAATGGCAAAGGTCTGTCTATGGGCCTAGGCTTGAACATAATGTACGCGGAAGGGCGCCTGTCAAAATATCAGGACATTCGTGGAGCATTGGTTCAGCAAGTTGGTGCAGCCCAAGCGGGTCCCTTGGCTGACGCATACGAGGCGCAGTTCGGGGCACCTTACGCGGATATAGAGGGTGACGATATTGCCGTAACCTTCCGCGTCGGTTTTTTATATGAGATGTCTGACCGTACCCAGTTTGGTCTGACTGCGCAAACGGGTACCGAATTAGACTTGGAAGGAGATGTCGAAATCAGCAATTTCCCCAAGCCCAGCGCTCAGTCGCCAATTGGTATAGCGCCCGGAACACTGACCGAGGATGTACGTGTACCTTTGGCGATTCCCGAGAGCATTACTGCAGGTGCGCGGCATCGGTTGACCGACTCGGTTACGCTGCTGGTAGGGGCCACTTATTCTCGCTGGAGTCGTTTTGAAGAGTTAGATATATATAGCCGTGAAAATGGTGGTGAAGTCTCTAGTATGGTAGGTGACCCTATCACCCATGTTACCGAGAAGTGGAAAAACACCTGGCAGTTCAATGTTGGTTCTATCTGGCAGGTAACCCCAGAATGGGCGCTGAAAGCAGGTTATGCTTGGGATGAGTCTCCAGTTGATAACTACCTGACGGCTCGAATTCCATCGAGCGACCGGCATTGGTTGACGTTAGGAGGGCAGTGGAAGAGTGCGAACAACGGATGGGCTGTTGACGCTGCTGTGGGCACGTTGATATTTACTGACGATCCGAAGGTAAATGAATTCTCCTATCAGCACGATGCGCCGACACAGCAAGATCCCTCAGCTGGCGCGTCTAATTACAAAGGCGAATACGAACTAAGCGCCTGGAGCGCCTCCGTCCAAGTCAGCAAAGCCTTCTAAACAACGGCTCAGCTAGCTTGCAGTAAAAACGCCCGGTTGAGTTCGCTCACCGGGCGTTTTTGTTTAGTGTGCCTGATCCCAGTTGTCACCCACGCCAGCTTCCACCAACAGAGGTACTGCTAACTTCGCTGCACCAGACATGCGCTTGACCAGCCCTTCACGAATCTCGTCAACGGCGTCTTCCTTCACTTCAAGAATCAGTTCGTCGTGCACCTGCATGGTCATACGAGCGGTGTCAGGGTGTTCTGTGAGCAGCCAGTCTTCCACATCAATCATCGCAAGTTTGATGATGTCTGCGGCTGTACCCTGCATGGGGGCATTGATGGCGGTGCGTTCAGCGGCTTGCTGCAGTTGTTTGTTGCGAGCGTTGATTTCCGGCAGGTACAGGCGGCGGCCGAATAAGGTTTCAACAAACCCGTCTTCGTGGGCTTGTTTGCGGATGTTGTCCATGTATTGCAAAACACCTGGATAACGCTCGAAATAACGATCTATGTATTGCTGGGCCACTTTGCGCGCCACATCAAGCTGGCGGGCCAGCCCAAACGCAGACATGCCATAAATCAGACCGAAATTGATGGCTTTGGCACTGCGACGCTGATCACCGTTCACATCGCCCAATGCCACGCCGAAGACCTCTGCCGCTGTCGCTTTGTGGATGTCTTCGCCGTTCTCGAAGGCTGTCAGCAGCCCTTTGTCACCAGATAGATGGGCCATGATTCGCAGTTCAATCTGCGAGTAGTCCGCCGCCAGCAGCTTGTAGCCTTTCTCTGCAATAAAAGCCTGGCGGATACGGCGGCCCTGTTCGGTGCGAATAGGGATATTCTGCAGGTTGGGCTCCGACGAAGACAGCCGGCCAGTAGCCGTTACCGCCTGATGGTACGAGGTGTGAACTCGTCCTGTGCGGTGGTGAATCAGCTCTGGCAGCGTGTCTGTGTATGTGGACTTGAGTTTGCTCAGGCTGCGGTGTTCCAGAATCAGCCTGGGCAGCTCGTACTCGTGGGCCAGTTCCTGCAATACTGGTTCTGCGGTAGAAGGCGCCCCTTTAGGGGTTTTCTTGATCACTGGGAGGCCCATTTTCTCGTAGAAAATAGCCTGCAGTTGTTTGGGTGATGCCAGGTTGAAGTTTTCGCCGGCCACCTCGTGGGCGTCCTTTTCCAGCTCGGCCATTCGCTCTGCCAACTCTTGGCTGTGCTGTCGCAGTGTGCTTGCGTTGATCAGGGTGCCACGCTGTTCCATCCGAGACAGTACCGGCACCAGCGGTAAATCTATGTCCTCATAAACCGCTTGCAGCTTGCCTGTTTTTGCCAGTTGCGGGCGTATGGCCTGGTGCAGGCGCAAGGTTATATCAGCGTCCTCCGCCGCATAAGGGCCAGCTTTTTCCAAGTCGAGCTGGTTAAACGTAAGCTGTTTTGCGCCTTTACCAGCAATGGACTCGAAGGTGATGGTTTCTTCCCCCAGATAATTCCGGGCCAGGGTGTCCATGTCGTGGCGAGACGACACGGAATTCAGCACGTAAGACTCCACCATGGTGTCTTCGGCGATGCCTTCCAGACAGATGTCGTGATTGGCCAGCACGTTTTTGTCGTACTTCAGGTTCTGGCCAACTTTCTTGAGTTTTGGGTCTTCCAGCAACGGCTTGAGCTGGGCTAGCACGTGTTCGCGTTCAAGCTGCTCCGGCGCGCCCATGTAGTCATGACCAAAAGGCACATAAGCGGCTTCGCCCGCCTCAATGGCAAAAGACACGCCTACAACTTCAGCGCTCATATAGCGTAGGCTTGTGGTTTCGGTATCGAAGGCGAACAGTTCGGATTTCTTAAGCCTTTCTACCCACGTATCCAGATCTTTTTGTTGGGTGACTACGCTGTAGCGCTTTTCTGTTGGGGCTGGCGCCTTATTGCTGCCAGTTGCAGTGGCTGGGTTTTCGCCGGCTGCAGGTGCGTTTGATGCTTTTGCTTCCAGTTCCGCTGTCCAACCCCGTAATTCATACTCCCGGAACAGCTCCAGCAGTTCTTCATCTTTCTGCTCACGCTCCTGCAAGTCTTCCAGGCCAAACGCCAACTCCACATCCATTTTGATGGTGGCCAGCTCTCGGCTCAGGGGTAGGGTATCAGTGGCTTCGCGCAGGTATTCGCCAATTTTACCTTTAATTTCATCTGCATGCTGAAGCAGATTGTCTATGTTGTCATAGGCTTGCAGCCACTTTACTGCGGTTTTTGGGCCGCATTTGTTGACGCCAGGAATGTTATCCACTTTGTCGCCAACCAAGGCTAGGTAGTCAATGATCTGCTCAGGGCTTACGCCAAACTTCTCTTTCACCCCATCCCGGTCCATTGCGGTATCTGTCATGGTGTTAATCAGGGTTACATGGTCGCTGACTAGCTGGGCCATGTCTTTGTCGCCGGTTGAAACCACTACATCAATGCCTTTGCTGGTCGCTTCACTTGCCAGCGTGCCAATTACATCGTCTGCTTCCACTCCGCTTACGATCAGCAGCGGCAGCCCCATGGCTTTTACCATCTGGTGAATGGGCTCAATCTGCACGGCCAGATCTTCCGGCATAGGCGGGCGGTTGGCCTTATACTCTTCATAAAGGTCGTGACGGAAGGTTTTGCCCTTGGCATCAAATACCACAATCACTTTTGAGCCCGGAAAATCCTGATCCAGGCGACGGATCATCGCGATCACGCCTTTGATGGCCCCGGTGGGCTGGTTCTTGCTGGTGATCAGTGGTGGAAGTGCATGATATGCACGGAATAAATAGGACGAACCGTCCACAAGTACCACAGGTGGGGTCTTTTGTTCAGTCATGTCAAAACGGATCCGAATTCTGATTGAAGCGTGGGTTGGCTTATGCAACTCTGTACTTAATTTGATAAGCAAAAGGGTATCACGAAAATGAAACGAATCGCCTGTTCCGCAATTCTACTTGCCTGGGGTATTGGCGCTGTTTCGGCACAAGAGAGCGGTGCTCTGGATAACGCCGTTGTAGAAACACCTCGCGCGCCAGTGGTGGTTTCAGATTACCAGCCATCCAGTGGTGGCCCACAGATTGTTATCCGGCCCGGGGATGGGGAGGTTTTCTACGAGTATCGGGTAAACGGACAGCTCATGGAGATAAAAGTGGTGCCCGACGTTGGCAGTGAGTACTACCTGGTGCCCGCCGATGGGGGGGGCTGGATACGGGAAGCGGACTCCGGCATGTTGGTGCCTAGCTGGGTTTTGTTCCGCTGGTAGCTCGCCCTGCTTAAATCAGGTTGACCATAACGGAGGCTGAACGCTTGCTTTCCAGTCCGTCTGCATCAATTGTTGTAATTGCAAATTCGTAAGCGCCTGGCGGCAAGTCGTTAAGTGGCTGGCTTGTGCGGCTTGGGCTATCGACAGGAATCACGTTGAAGTGATTTTCATGTCGTAGGCGGTAGTAAATGCGGAACCCGGCAATGTGTCCAGGTTTTAGTGCAGAGCCATCCTCCCGTGTTTGTGGCGCGCTCCAGCTCAATTCTTTTGGGGGCGCAGACGTTCGCTCTTCTGCCACAGAATTGCTGGCGGTTTTTTGCTGGCCAAGTGTTTCGAGTAACCCGCCTGCGGCTTTGTCGAGCCGATTGTTTGCCAGCTCCGAAGCCCGGAAAGTCGACGAGTGGTTGGCTCTGTCATCTTCCTGGCAGCCGGTTAGCAGCGCTAACGTTGATATCAAAACAATAATTGGCAGGCCGGCAAACAGGTTAAGCCCTTTCTGCAGGGGTGAGCATCGGTAGTGGGGGGGGCTCTTCATAAAAATCTCTTTGGAGCTCTCGCGTTAGGACTGATTTTGCGCAGTCTCTTTTTTACCCGGATTCGCACAACCGGAATAAAACGGGGAGACGGGCTACCGACACAGGCAGCATTATGCGGGTTGAGGAGTCTGTGACAAGTAACTGGTTCGTAAAATAACGTATATGTTTACGATCAAAGCTTCTGTTTTTAGTATGAACATTCTAATTTTTAACCGTAACCTTAGTTACACAATCAACGAAAGGCGTTCACCTTCGCACTGATCACAAGCCCAAGGCTTAGATTAGAAGCAGTAAGGGCGAAGGCCGAGATAGCTTCAGTAAACTAAGGAGAAGTGATATGGGTAAACTTAAGACTTATCAGGAACAGCTTCAGGAAATCGTAGAAAAAGGCATCAATGCGGCTGAAGAGCAGCAAAAGAAACTGGCGGCCAAGCCGTTCGAGTACGCTGAAAAGCTGGAATCTGGCGCGCGGGAATACAGCGTTGAAAACCTGCGCAACCGTTACTACGGCTACAGCGACGGTCTTTTTAGCCAGCTGCGTAACCTGAACAGCCGTTTTGGCAGCTTTGCCGCCGATCTCGTGGCAAAGCTTGAGAAAGAAGCTGCCGAAGGCGCAGACGCCGTTTCTGAAGCAGCAGAAGACCTGTCTGATGCCGCTCAGGACGCCAAGAAGTCTGCAGAAGCCACGAAGCCGGCTGCTCGCAAGACAACTGCGAAGAAAAAGACAACTGCTTCAGCCTGATCTTCAGGTAAGTCGTTGAGTTAGCGCGCAGTTTGTGCTGACAAACAAAAGGGGCGCCAGCTTAGGCAGTGGCGCCCCTTTTGTGTTCGCTCAGCAACAACATTTTAAAGTTGTGACGCTGCAGAAGATTAATCTGTGGTTTTGGTTGCGTCTAGCGACAAAGTGCGAGTTTCTCCGGTGACTTTTTCGAGGCGCTTTATGTCCTTCTCAAAGGTCTGCTTCAAAGAGTCTATTTCTTGAGCTTGCGAGGAAATCTCTCTCTCAATATCACGGATCTGGGATTCAAGGCGGTATATTTTACTGAGGGTTGCATCGGGTATTTTCTGGCCATTGCGCTCCATATCGGCTGCGCGGCTTTGTTCGCTGTCTAGCTGGCTTGAGATAACAGAGATATTGCCCCGCTTGAGCTGAATTAGCCCTTGCAGCTCACCCAGTTTACGGTGCATGGCTTTTATAGCTTGATCGGGATGGCTGAAGCGTTTCAGAAGTCGGGCGTCTTTCTCGCGCTGAAGAGTGAGCTCATGCTGGCGCTGCTTTTCTGCTTCGCGAGCGGCAATCTCAGCCTCCGTTGGCGCGGGAGGAATTGTTTCGGTCACGCGACCGTTTGAATTGAGGATGTCGTAGCCGCGCTTGGTGGCTTGTTGGGGAATGGTATTGCTGATTACGAGCTGGCCCTGTTCGTCCGTGTAGCGGTACATGCCAGCTTCGGTCTGGGTTGTTATGCCCAGTGTCAGCAAGAGGGCAGAGGCAGTGGCTGAAAATACGGTCAGGCGCTTGTGCATCAGTCAGACTCCGTAGCGTTCCCGGTAGCTGGCAACCTTCGCAGCGTGGCCAGAAAACTCGGGGTTGGTCTTAAGATAGTCTAAAACCTGTTCCAGGCGGATGATACTGACCACCGGAATACCAAATTCGCTTTCTACTTCCTGAATTGCGGAGAGCTCGCCGTTGCCTCGCTCCTGTCTATCCAAGGCAATTAGGACGCCAGCGGGTTCTGCTCCTGCGGCACGGATAAGGTCGATGGATTCGCGTATGGCCGTGCCAGCAGTAATAACATCATCAACGATGAGCACGTTACCCTGCAATGGGGCGCCCACAATATTACCGCCTTCGCCGTGCTCTTTCTTTTCTTTGCGGTTAAAGGCAAACGGTTTGCTTTTACCTTCTTGGGCCAAGGCCATGGCCGTCACGGTTGCCAGCGGAATGCCCTTATAGGCAGGTCCGAATATGATGTCATAATCGAGGCCACTACGGTCGATGGCTGCAGCGTAGGCTTTGCTGAGCTGCAGCAGGTCGTCCCCGGTGTTAAACAGCCCAGCGTTAAAGAAATATGGGCTGGTGCGACCGGATTTTAGGGTAAAGTCACCAAAACGAAGTACGTTACGGCGGATGGCAAATTCAATGAACTTTTGCTGATAGTCGTGCATGGCAAGGCTTCTGGCGGGTGTGGATCTTTTAATAACGCGTAAAAACGGTATCATACACTCAAACCGAATCAGGGAACACGTATGCGGGTAGTATCAATCAGCGTCAACGGTCTTGCTCAGGCTGTTGATAAAGGTTTCTTCGACTGGCTGGCCGAGCAGGACGCAGACGTTGTGTGTGTTCAGGATCACCGTATGCGCGCCTATGAGATTGAAGACCAAAATCTCATTCCTGAAGGGTATGAGGCGTATTTCATAGATGGTGAAAACAATGAGGATGGCGGCGTGGGCATTTACACGCGGCATTTCCCCAAGGCCATCATGTACGGTTTCGCCAATGAGCAGGCAGATCGTGAGGGGCGCTTTATTCAGGCAGATTTCGATAAGGTTTCTGTGGCCTCTGTGCTGGCACCCTGTGCGCTTGGGCGTGAGGAAGAGCTGATCAGTGAAGACGACCTGACGGTGCTCGACCATAAAGATGACTTTATGGATGGGTTTGGCTTGCACATGCAAAAAACCCTGCGTAAGCGTCGGCAGTTTATTTTTGGTGCGAATTTACAGAGTGCACACCATGTAACGGATGCCAGCCCTTTGTATCACAAGGTGGATTTTTCGGGGTTTTTGCCCCACGAGCGAGCCTGGCTTGACCGGTTGTTTGATGAGATGGGCTGTGTGGATGCGTTCCGTGATATCAACAAGCAGAGTAATCAGTTTACCTGGTGGCCTGAGCAGACAGAGGGTTCCCGGAAGAATGCGGGTATTCGGGTAGATTATCAGCTGATGACGCCGGGCATTCGCAAAACCATTCAGGATGGTTGGATTGATAGCACCACCCGTTTTTCAGATCATGCTCCGGTAATTATGGATTACGATATAGAAATCGGTTTCTAATTATCTGGGGAGGCGCCTGTGTGATGGCGATTCCCCAGATGTCGGAGGTAGGCTGCCTTTATATCCTCAGCTTTTCAGCGCTTCTTTCTGCAGTACAAACAGCTTTTCAATGCCTTGCTTGGCTAATTTCAGCATGCTGTCCAGCTCTTCCTGAGCAAACGGCGCACCTTCTGCGGTTCCCTGAATTTCGATGAAGCCGCCTTGGTCTGTCATGATCACGTTCATGTCTGTTTCGGCTTCGGAATCTTCCGGGTAGTCCAGGTCGGCCACTGGCGTGCCTTTGTAAACGCCCACAGACATTGCTGCGACCATTTGCTTGAGCGGTGATTTCTTCAGGCGTTTTTCTGCAACCAAATAGTTCAGGGCATCTACCAATGCAACGCAACCGCCGGTAATGGCAGCAGTGCGGGTGCCACCGTCGGCTTGGATCACGTCGCAGTCTATAGTGATACTGTGTTCGCCCAGTGCGTCCAGGTCTACAGCGGCGCGCAATGAACGGCCGATCAGGCGCTGGATTTCGACAGTACGGCCGCCTTGTTTGCCTCGGGCCGCTTCGCGGCCCATACGGCTGCCGGTAGAGCGGGGCAGCATGCCGTATTCGGCGGTGATCCAGCCCTTGCCCTGGCCGCGCAGGAACGGCGGTACTTTGTTTTCTACGGAGGCGGTACAGATCACTTTGGTGTTACCGAATTCCACCAGTACAGAGCCTTCAGCGTGGCAGGTGTAATTACGGGTAATGCGAATATCTCTGGGTTGTTCGGGCGTTCTGCCACTTGGACGCATAATGTTTCCTGGTCGTTTAAGTAAATGTCCGGGCTAGGCCCCGGTCGGATTGGAGTTGGGAAGCCGCAAAGTGTAACACGTTGGGTGCGGGTACCAAGGAGCTAGTGGCCGTGGGTTTGTTGTTTGCAGCGCGTTCGCCGCAAATGATCGCGGCCTGTTAGACTCAGGTTATGCAATTCACAATAGCGACCGCTAACACAGCCGGAGCCCCTATGATTAAAAGCATGACTGCCTTTGCTCGGAAGGATGTCCAGGATAACCAGGTAACGCTTACCTGTGAGATACGTACCGTTAATCACCGTTATCTGGAGCCGACTTTTCGGCTGCCAGATGCGCTGCGTGAGCTTGAGAACCCTTTTCGGGAAGAGCTGCGAAAGCAGTTAAAGCGCGGCAAAGTGGATGTGTCGATTCGCCTTCAGTCCACTGAAGTTGGTGTTCCAGGGTTTGAGGTTAATGAGGATATAGCGCAAGCGGTTAATGAGGCTGCAAACCACGTTAACCGCATGCTGGATAACCCGGCGCACATCAATGCTTTGGATATTTTGCGCTGGCCTGGGGTGCTGTCGGTGCCGGAGCAGGATTTCAGCTCCGTGCGGGAGGCAGGTCTGAGCCTGTTTAGGCAAACGGTTGAAGAGTTGGCAGTGGTTCGCGAGCGCGAAGGCGACCGGTTACGGCCGTTGTTTGAGGAACGGCTGGCGCAAATGAACACTCTGGTAGCAACCGTTCGTGCGGATATGCCCCGGCTGCTTAAATCCCAGGAAGAGCACATCCGTGAGCGATTCCAGAAGGCCAAGGTAGAGTTGGATCCTGAGCGTATTGCTCAAGAAATGGTCATGCTGGCGCAGAAAAGCGATGTAGCGGAAGAGTTGGATCGGCTGGATGCGCATATCAGTGAAGTTGCAGACACTCTCAAGCGCGACGAAGCCATTGGCCGCCGGTTGGATTTTCTGATGCAGGAGCTGAACCGGGAAGCCAACACCCTGAGCAGCAAAAGCATTGATGCTGGTGTAACCCGGGCAGCCGTTGATTTGAAAGTATTGATAGAGCAAGTGCGTGAGCAGGTGCAGAACATCGAGTGACGTCCATTGGTGTTCATAATTGTATTTAAGTAACTGTTTTTAAAGACTGTAAAGGTGGCATTGTCTATTGGCGTCTACCAGAATCTAGTTTAATCCGGCATTGATTGGGGGGTATAATGGGGAGTGATTTGACGCTCTCCCCATTATAGGTGCGATTTCCCCATGAGTACTCCCCAATTTAGGCTCTATCCCCCGAACTGGCTTCTCTTGTCAGGCAGTGCGTGCAGCCCAGCTCCAGTAGCTGCCAGATCAAACGGTAACTGTTTGATGACACGCATAGGAAGAAGGTGATGGGGAGCTTTACGGTTAAGAAAGTTCAGTCTCTGATAAAAGAAGGTTCACCAGGCCGCTTTAGTGATGGGGGCGGGCTATATCTGATGGTGCCCAAAAAGGGCGCACCCTACTGGATGCTTCGATACACGCTCGCTGGCAAGCGGCGTGAGTTGACGCTGGGTAGTTGCGAGCAGATTTCTCTGGCTGAAGCACGAGAGCAAGCTGTAGAGGCCAAGAAGGGCATTCGCATTGGTATAGATCCGATTGAAGCACGTAAGCGCGAGGAGCAAGCTACTCTCCGAACCGTCAGTGATCTCTTCGGTGACTGGTGCCAGGATTTAGAGAAGCGCCTCAAGCACCCTCACATCCCAAAGCGAATCTTTACAAAGGAAGTCGCACCCTCAATAGGCCAATTTACCTTGGATAGCGTTACTCCACTGGACGTGCGCACCATCGTCAGAACGGTAGCCAACAGCGGCCGCCCGGCCACCGCAAACGATACTCTGATGTACCTGAAGCAGCTGTTCAACCATGCCATTAAACTGGGTCTGCTCACTTACAATCCAGCTGCGGCCTTCAGTGTCACTGATGCCGGAGGTATAGAGAAGAGCCGAGATAGGGCGCTTGACCTTAAGGAGGTTTCGAAGGTTTTCAAGATCTTCCGAGAAAACAGTGACAGCCTCACCCGAGACAATTATCTCGCCTGCGCATTACTGCTCGTTTTGGGTGTACGAAAGACAGAGCTTACTGAAGCTCAATGGTCCGAGTTCGACTTGGAGAACCATCGGTGGCAGCTATCTGGGGAGCGCAGCAAGTCAGGTGCCGAGATCGTCATTCCGCTTCCCCTTCAAACTGTCAGTTGGCTGAATGAGCTCAAAATCCGTGCCGCGGGGTCAGGTTATGTTTTTCCCAATCGGCGCAGCAGCAAGCAGCCCCACATGGGCAAGGACACGTTGAATCGCGCCATTTCCAAGCTATTCGGTAGAGAGCCAGGGAGGAAAATACAGCCAGAGAACATGATGGGGGATGTCGCCCCGTTCACCGTGCATGACCTGCGACGTACTTGCCGTAGCTTGTTGGCTTCTACTGGTGTGCCTGGGCATGTGGCGGAGCGCTGCCTGAACCACAAACTGAAGGGGGTTGAAGGGATCTACGACCGCTATGACTACTTCGACGAGCGAAAAGAAGCCTTGGTCAAAGTGGCGGAGTTGGTTGCGCCGTCCATTGATGGTGCCCCTGGTTAATCGCCCTTTATCATTTTTATATTTTTTCCTTAGTGAAGAAAGGCTGGTTGCCGGCCTAATTACAGGAAAAATCTAACGAAATGCACTATGATCGGAACGAAGTTGCGATAATTGCTGGTGAATAGGCAAGTGATAGTAGCTGTTACAGAACTTCAGTGACTATAGGAGCATTGCTCAAAATGGAACGAGTATCTTTTCTCAAACCAAGGATGGCGGGGAAGCGCTTTGACGACCATGCGATTCCTCTGGAAATGCTCAAGGAGCTCGCGGTATTGGAGGAAATGATCGTTGAGGTTGCTAAGTGGCATTACCTTAGTGATCATCCGAAACGCGAACGCTCACCCAGAGGTTTCACTAAAGGTATTTCCGTCAAGCTGACCGCTATTGACGAGGGCAGTGCTATGCCTGACATGTCACTGTTCGTCGATCAACGCCAACTTGTAACGCCAGCAAATCAGGATTATTTTGAGCGCGCCCGAGACAGCATCATCGACGCAATAGAGGCGGCAGAGCGAAATACTGAGATCAAACAACATCTGCCAGAGTCACTGCTCGGCTACTTCGATAAGCTTGGAAGAGGTCTGCGTCCGGATGAATTTATTGATTTTGCCCCAGGGGTAGTCGGGCGGAGCGCAAGGTTGAATCAGGCTACGCGACGAGCATTGAGGCTGGCTTCTTCGCAACTGCAAGAACTGACTGAGGAGGTTAGCTTAAGAGGGATAATTCCTGAGGCAGACCAAGCCAAGCTTAGTTTTGAGTTGGAAGCTATTGGCGGGCTTAGAGTTTCAGGGCCTATTTCGATGCAGCACTTTGATACCATTGTCAAAGCTTTCAATGGTTATCGAGACGGACTTCGAGTGAGTATACAAGGAATTGGTCTCTTTAGCCGGAACGGCCAACTGAAAAGCATGGTGGAAGTTGAGCACGTCACGCTGTTGGACGAATGCGATGTGGGCGCTCGGATTGATGAGCTGCGCCTGCTGCAAAATGGTTGGCTTGACGGCAAATTAGGCAAATCTCTGGACTCTGGCCAATTGAACTGGTTGGAGAGTCGGCTGGATTCCTACCTGAGTGAACCTCTGCCATCTCCCTATTTATACCCGACCGCAGAGGGTGGTGTGCAGTTAGAGTGGAGCATCAATGCTTACGAGATAACATTGGATGTTGATCTGGCAGCCAAATCAGGACACTTTCATGCTTTGCATATGCCCACTGAGCAAGAAAGTGAATTAGAGCTGGACCTCTCAAAAGACGATGACTGGGAGGAAGTTGTCAGTATGCTTGCAAAATTGAACGGAGAGTACTCGTGAAGGAAGACACCCGGCTACTGAGGCAAGTCCATCCAAGCTTTATCCAAAATGGCAGAGTTTCTTCGCAGGCCTTTCGACCTACTCCGAAGGACGGTAAGAAACTGTCGGTATATGACGGTGACGCTATAGAGGCGCCAGCCGCTTATGAGCATTACACTAAATCCCTGAGACAATCCTCGAACGGAGTTATGGCCGTGACTTGTCAAGAGTGTGCGCAGTTAGAACTTGATGCACAGAATGATCCTTTAGAAGATTTCCCCGAACATGCGCTCATCGACTTCAGTCCTTATGGTACAAGTGCAACCGAAAAGAAGGCTAAACTTCTGAGGAAAAGGGCAGAGGAGCGTAATTGGCTTTTCTGGAATACTGGTAGCTGATTCCGACTCGCCTTTCCCCTCAGATTCGCGGCAGGCTCGAGTTCTACAGTGAGGAGCATTCTCAGCGGCTTGCTCCCGAGAAATGGTAGTCGGTTTCTCTCTGGAACTTTTCACAGCTGAGGCATCTTTTGGGCAAGTGGTATACCTGACGTTCCTTGTTGCGACTTACCACAACACACGGTTTGTTTGGCTTTGTCCATTTATGGCGCATGCTGTTACCAGCCATGTGCGTCCTATTTTTTGATCTTTTTAATATGCACCTGTCAAGCCTAAAAGCTCCGTGAGCGTTTTTTAATCACGTCTTACCGTTTTCGTTAACAAAAGCATCACCTCTCGTATCCAATCAACGAAATTTCAAACATATATCACCTCTGTGAACCAAGGTCCTAACAATGCCTTCCCTCCCAATTCACAGAGGAAAACCAATGTCTGAACAATGTCCTAACTGCCAGTCTGTCCGGATTGGCAAGAACAATTACGGTAAGAAAACGGCTGGTGTGGTCGGAGCGTCTGCTGGTACTTATGGCGGCTACGCGGCTGCAACGGCTGGTGCTCAAGCGGGTGCGTCTCTTGGGGTCGTTGCTGGCCCCGTTGGTGCAGCGGTAGGTGGTATCGGTGGTGCCCTAATCGGTGCGTTGCTTGGTGGCGCAACCGGTGCATCTGCTGGCGTGATTCTGGGCGATGTCCTGGATGATCGTGTTCTCGACAACTATCACTGCCTTGAGTGCGGCTATTCCTTCAGTACTGATTCCGACTCTCACGACGATATCCGTTAATTCCCCTCGCATATTTCAAAGGAGAACAACCATGGCTCATCTTGTTGAACAAATGGCCTACGTTGGCCAAACCCCGTGGCATGGCCTGGGGAGTGAACTCACTTCAAACCAACCTTTAGAGGTATGGGCGAGGCAAGCTGGTCTGGACTGGCAGATTCAGGAAAGTCCCGTCCGTTTCGTCACCAACGCCGGTAGCCCGCTGGGCGAGATTCTGTCCTATCCGGACTCCAAGGTGCTTTACCGCTCGGATACCAAGGCTCCGCTATCGGTTGTCGGTAATCGCTTCAAAGTGGTCCAGCCCGAAGAAATTCTGGAGTTCTATCGGGATCTGACCGAGGTTTCCGGTTTTGAACTGGAAACAGCGGGCGTGCTAAAAGGTGGCCGAAAGATGTGGGCGCTGGCCCGTACCGGTCAGTCCGGCATGCTCAAAGGCAACGATCAAACCAATGCTTATGTGCTTCTGTCCACCGCCTGTGACGGATCAATGGCGACGACTGCTCAGTTCACCAGCATTCGTGTGGTGTGCAACAACACGCTCGCCGTTGCCTTGAAGGATTCCACTGCGAATGCGGTCAAGGTGAAGCACAACACAGCTTTCGATGCGGACCTGGTGAAGAGGCAGCTCGGGATATCCGTTTCTGCCTGGGATGACTTCATGTACCGCTTGAAGACTCTGAGCGAGCGGAAGGTGAAGACCACCGAAGCCAGGAACTACTTCCTCAAGGTGTTCACCGATGATTCCGGTAATGGGGTCGGCAAAACCAACGAGCGGTCCATGGCCAAAGCCCTCGGGCTGTATGAAGGCGATGGCATAGGTGCCACGCTGGCTTCATCCGAAGGTACTGCCTACGGTTTGGTGAATGCTGTGACTGAATTCATCGATCACCAACGCCGGGCCAAAACCGTTGACCACCGGCTGGATTCGGCCTGGTTCGGAACCGGCGCGGCCATCAAGAGCCGAGCGTTGGAACAAGCCATGTCTCTCGTGGCTTAACCACTTCCCGTCAATCAAAACCCTCATAAAGCCCACCGGAGCCTGTTGCTCTGGTGGGCTTTTTTATGTCTGAAGGAAAAACCATGAGCATGAGTGCAAACACAATTCAGAAACACCGGGCAGCATTGCGCCTGGTCTCCACCAAGGGTCTCAGTCGGGATGAATGGCTGAAGGTGCGCAAGCAGGGGATTGGTAGTAGTGATGCCGCTGCAGCTGTCGGCATGAACCCTTACCAGTCGCAATTGGAGCTCTGGATGGTCAAAACCGGCAGAGATGCTGGCTTGCCGAAACCGGACTCCGACGATCCCACCTCACCGGTGTACTGGGGCCATATACTGGAACCGATTGTAGCTGAGCAATACAGCCAACAGACCGGACGAAAGGTTCGCCGGGTGAATGCGGTACTGCAGCATCCAGATCTGGAAAAGCACTGGATGCTGGCCAACCTGGATTACTCCGTGGTGGCCGATGACGACGTGCAGATCCTGGAGTGCAAAACGGCAGGGGAGTTCGGATCACGTCTCTGGAAGGAGGGCGTGCCGGACTACATCCAATGCCAGGTTCAGCATCAGCTGGCCGTCACTGGCAAACAGGCGGCAGACGTTTGCGTTCTGCTGTGTGGTCAGGAGTTGAAGATCTACCGCATTGAACGGAATGAGGAGCTGTACGTGCTGGAGCGTCAGTTCTGGGATTTCGTGGAGACAGATACCCCACCACCAGTCGATGGAACCGATTCTGCTGAACGTGCCTTGCGCCATCTGTATCCAGTGGACAGAGGGGAGACCCTGGACTTCAGCCAAAGCAAAGAACTGTCGGATGCGTTCGACGAGCTATTGGCTATTCGTTCGGACATGGAATGCCTCAAATCCACCGAATCCCACCTGAAACAGCGAATCGAAAGCCAGATGGGCGAAGCGTCAAAGGCAACCTTTCCAGGTGGCAGCGTGAGCTGGAAACGGAGCAAGGATTCCGTCGGGCTCAACGTGAAGCAGGTGCTGAAGGATCAGCCAGAGCTTCTGGATCAATACCCACTCACCAAGCTGGGCAGTCGGCGATTTCTTATCCAAGCATGAATACCCCATTGGCCACGCGGGCGTGACGAGTGCCCCGTGGCCCTTTTTCCCCAGGAGAGTCATCATGATTAAAGGTTTAGCCATCACGCCCCCCGTGTTGGGGCGTATCAGCATCGGCCGTGTCGTTGAAAAGAACGGCATCCGGCTGCCAAAGAAAGACGACCAATTCACCATCACCTCTCAGATTCAGGAGAAAGACTCCGGATGGGTTTTGCATCCGATGGACGAAGAGCTCAGAAAGGATGCTCCCAACGGTAAACTGCGAACCATCCGGGTACGCATGCTGTTCAACGATGCGGATCTCAACTTCCGCGCCGAGTACACCATGTTCGACCGCAAAAGCGGGCGTCCCATGTGTGTCGGTAATGGCGACACCTGCAAGCGCCTGACGCAATCAGGAGTGCAGTCTTTGCCATGCCCGGGGCCGACGCTCTGTGAGTTCGGAAAAGGTGGTCTGTGCAAGCCCTATGGTCGCCTGAACGTGAAGGTCGGTGACGACGATGATCTCGGCACCTTCATCTTCAGGACGACCGGCTACAACAGCATCCGGACGCTTGCGGCCAGGCTGAGTTACTATCAGGCAGTCTCTGGTGGTTTACTGGCGTACATGCCGTTGGAATTGAAACTACGGGGTAAAAGTACGGCGCAGAGCCATCGGACGCCAATCTATTATGTGGATCTGGTGATCATGGAAGGATTGTCACTGCAGAAAGCGGTGGTCGAGGCAAGGGAAAAAGCTAAGCAAACTAGGGAAGAGGGTGTTGACCAGGCTGCGCTGGATGCGGCAGCTGCAAAAGGATTTGGTAATGCGCTGTTTGAATACGATGAAGACGAAATGAGCCAGGTTGTTGAGGAGTTTTATTCTGCTGCTGCCAAGGAGAACTCTCCAGGTAACTCCTCAATCGTTTCAAAGCTGACTAAGGATCGGAATAATACCCGTTCGGTTGCCGGATAATCGCACGCGAGTGGTCCTACACGGGCCACTCTGGCCCGCCCGTATAGTTATTTTATCGCTGGGAAGGGCTGGACCGAGGTTGAGATGTCTCTTCGAATCTGAAACATGACTAGAATTCTGTTGTAATTTACAAAGGAGCAGTACTGACGTCGCAATCCTCGTCAGTTGAAATATTCAGAGTCAGGTTAAGATGAAAAAGCTTGAAATCGTAGCCGTTTTAACCTGTTGTGACATGCTACTGTGACATCTTTGGCTGGCAGCCTGACTTTGCCTTTGTAACTTATTGAAATAAAAAGTTGTTTATGAGTGTATGAAAAAAGCGCTTCGCCCACGTAGTGGAATATTATAAATAGCGCTCTGTGACATTTTTAGGTGATTTAGCATGGTCGTAGATGCCTTAAAGTTGCTCGGGCCTTGTCTGAGCACAGATCTGACGAATTATTTGGTCAAGAAATTCGGCCTAACGCCTGCTGCGGCCCGTCAACGTGTGAGCAGAGCGCCGGCAGTGGTTAAACGCCTCGGGCATCTGCCGTTCCAACGAAATGCTAGATTTCTTTACCTTCAATCAGACTATGCCTCACCGTGGTACTGGGAAAAGCTATACGAGGCGATTTATGCCACCAAAGGGGCTTATGCTCGGGCGCTAGGTGCTGTCGAGGCAAGAGAGATAGTTCCGCTTGAGCACTTCAGGACCGCCTGCGGCGCGCCGATTGCGCAGAAAAAGCACATCTCAGCGGATACTGTCCTGGCGCGCCTGGTCTCGGCAAACGTGTTGACCACGTTAACTTTGCCTGGCCTCGGCCGGTGCGTGATGGCCAAGCCCACATTTGAGGCAATAAATTCGGGTGAAGAGGATTTAGTGGCGTCAACACGATCACGGCTTATCGCCGAAGGCATACTTCTGGATAGCATCAAGGAATGGTTGAGACGGCTGGCCTTCGCTAGTTATAACAGCATTAAGACGCGAGCCGGTGTCGAGGTTCCGGCGCCTAAAGTAGGTACTTTCACCTGGGATCTGACTGCGCCGAGTTATGTCGCGGGTCTCGTAACCTTGGGAAAAAAGAAGATGAAGCCGGGCTTAGTGGTGTGCGATGTTTTGTTAAACGAGAACGTCCATTTGGGTCATGTGGAGCCATTCCTTTACAAGGTCAGCTCACTTCAAGCCCTGAAGAATGTAGGACGTGCGATGTATATCTTCGTTGCGCAAAGCTATGAGCTCGAGGCATTCAAAGCGCTTCGTTCAGCCGGCATTGTGCCAGCGACGCCGGATTCTTTATTCGGTAAGGACATTGCGGAGGCATTTCGTGATCTCATCGGGACCCTTACGAATGCTGCCAAAGGTTCATTAGACCCCATGAAATTTGACGAGCTTTTCGACAGACTCGGCAAGCTCGAAGGTGCCGCGGGTAATATGCGTGGTGCTTTTTTCGAGTTGTTAGTGGCTGAAATCATACGTAAAACGTCGCCCGCACAAGTAGAGCTAAACAAAATCTGCACAGGAAAAGATGGTACAGCAGAAGTAGACGTATGGGAGGTGAAAGAGGGAGTTATCGCCCGGCTGATCGAGTGTAAGGGTATGGCACCTGATACTCTAGTCGACGACGAAGAAGTTGGCCTATGGCTCACGAATCGGATAACTAGGGTGAGGCAGCACTTGTCAAAAATAGGCTGGAAAGGACCCAAGCCACGCTTTGAACTATGGACGAGCGGGATCTTGTCGAGTTCCGCTTTAGACCGAATAGAAAAGACGCGCATAGCGAATGCTGCCAAATACGAACTTGTTGTCGTTGGCCCGTCAGAACTGAGGGATGCTGTCGAGGTTGTGAATGACCCTCCCCTTAAAAAGGTGCTCGAACAACACTTCCTCCCCATGTAATATAATTTAGAGAACGACGAACAAAGTGCAATAAGACCGAGCGCCTGAAGACTGTAGCTGCAAGCTTCACCATGGGGCAGTCTAATCAGCTTTTTATAGCCACGTTATGCCATGTTGTTTTACATGCGCTACACACCAACCTTTGGATTTTAGTAGTTCGATCTCCGAGCCTTTGAATTCATCTATTTGAGTGGCAACACAAAGAATTTTTGACGGTCTGGTCATGGCTACATAATGAAGCTTGAGGCGGAGAGCTTCTCTTGCTTTGCTTGTGCTCCCCCCGCTTTTTTTTCCTAAAAACCAGGGTTTGAGCGCCTTAAAATGAGAACCATGATAAAAAGTGTCGAGAACCAATGTGGCAGTATGTGTTTCGCCTTTGACGGAATGAATTGACCCGACTTTTATCTTGAGCCCGTTATTGAGAACAAAAACTGTATTATTTTCAGTACTCGACGATGCTAATGCCTTAGTAGCTTGATTAGTTTGGGGCCATTCCATGTAATCATTGGCAGCTTTCCCCAGATGCTCTATTCCGCAAACCGTGGAAATAATTCTTTCAATTCTCGGTCGGTAAACGAGGTTCCAGCTGTCCTCGCTCAGCTTCTCGGTATCTGTGCACAACTCGTGAACCAATTCCTTATAATCAAGCAGCGCTTGTTCGAAAGGCGACAGTAACTTGATAAGGTCGCGATGAGCACTTCTACTTGCGGTACTTTTTTTCGACAGGGCTGTTAGAGCAATTCCGCGTAGTATGGCCGTACCAAGTGCTTGGACAGCTGGATATGAATGACCTTGGTGAGTAGACTTGGCCTTACCGCTCAATAAATGGCTTATGAAGTTCCGTGCCGTCGCATTTTGGTTCGCATTGGCCGGATCATAGGGCGTCCAATAATGGCTAACTGTATACTTTTTTTCATCATCGCTTAGCTTATGAACTCCCCCCACGGCTACAAACTGTCCAGTGCTAATTTCTTCAGCCGCTAGCCCGAATTTCTCATGAGGGGATAAAAGAAAGCGGCTGAAAGTGTTAAAATTTCAGGACCTTACACCATCAATCAACACCAACAACCGCTATCCAAAATGGTACCTCAAAAACTGACCTTCTCG